>ERZ773110.429-NODE-429-length-44252-cov-25.162454_pt1 | contig 44252 bp, 41 predicted proteins | sample MGYA00580568_ERZ773110 | MGnify/ENA primary metagenome ERZ773110 (study PRJEB29015, sample SAMEA2737870) | human gut metagenome | biome: human gut; feature: human-associated habitat; material: faeces | place: China | collected 2012 ... | reverse complement strand
ACAACAACTGAGCTATCGAACAAAACTTCGAACAACTGGCTTAATGGCATTGCCTTTTACCACTTCGATTTCATATTTGCATCGAACAAAATGATAACCTTCTTTTTATGTACAATTTCTTCCTGCTTAGTAATACCACTTTTACTCTGCGCATGGATTAGTATCAAATAACTTTAAACACAATCTTGTTCATCTAAAATTATTTTCTTTCCATATTTATATAAAATAGAAGTAAATTCAAGTTGTAATGTTGAGATATCTCTTAAATCAAATGTCTTTATGCACCCACATGATAACGATTGATTTATTACTTTTGAATATATATCATTAATTTTTTGAAGCTTACTATCGCAATCTCTGTACAATTTTACAGAAAATAATTTCAAGAAAAAAAGATGATTCTTTAGTTCCCTAAATTCATCGTTTATTCCATCATACACCTTTCTAAGTGATTCTACGAGTTCATCACCTTTATTTTCTCGACAGCTATATATAGCAGCATTGGAACGATTTACAAAAGTATCTATTTTCAGCCAATAATCCTCCAATGCCATTTTATTATACCAAAGCAGACTTTGCGTTTTATTTGCATTGCTATTTTCCTGCTCTTTAAGCTGTTTATGACTTTGCACTGTAAACCATGTGCTCCATGCGGCAATACCCACTGCCAACACATTCGCTATATTGCCCGCAATATTTGCAATTACACTCCAATCCACCATCTTTATTCTTTTATACTCCTGATAACATATCCTATATCATCATCAATATCTTCAATTAAGGCTTCCTTTAACGTTTGACCATTTGTATATTCGAAATGATATTTTTCTTCAAAACCACTCTTTCCATACTTTTTTAGCGAAGTTTCAAATAATCCGCCAAAAAAAGAAGGATTAATTCCCCAAGTGTCAGCTGGTAATATAATTGTCACCTCATCATTATTTTCTTCAATTTGATCTAATCCCAGTTCATTTCTTGCCTTCAATCCTCTATCTCTATCTGTAAAAATCTTAGCTCCTTGTTCACGATACTTCGATATTGAAATTTTTTCACTCATATTATCACCTATTTTCTTTTCTTTTTTTTATATACCTATTATCCAAGTAAAACTTTAATGATATTATTGTTCCTGGAAAATACTCTTTTAAACAAGTAACATTTTCACAATCTGGCAAACTGTATATATTATTTTCTTTATTGAAAGCAATAATCTTCTTTTCACCTGTTCCAAAAGCCGGATCTTGGTTAAAATTAACAACTTTCATCTTATACTGTTCTGTGAAACGAATCTGAGTTCTACCAGACACAATAGTCATCTTAGGAACTAACCCCTCTTCACATTTTCCCAAATCATAAAACATTTCGATCATGCTAACAGTACCAGACCCCCTCCCTTCATAACCTTGAATCTGTTCATTCCTCAATCGACTAATTCCTTCTTGTAAAGCAACAACTGTATATAACATTTCCTCATTCCAATCACGATTAAAAAAACGCTTGTGTTGCTTAGAAATATATTTCAACTTCTTTTGAGTTTCCTCACTTGAATTCTTTTTTAATCCTTCATATATACTATTCCCTAGATTCAAAAAAAGTAACTGCATTTCTCCATACGAACTTTCCTTTTTCATTTGATAATGTCCTTGCGTATACCAAGTTGAATTTTCTCCCCCATGTATCTCACAATTTGTCAAAACCTCGCCAAATATTTTTCCAAATTTCGCCTTTCCTCTATCCGTTATCTCATAATTCTGGGTTTTTAAACATTTATTAAAATACTCTGTGAGTTTTGTAGCTGTGCTTCCCGCCATTTTCACTCTTGATACATTATGCCCCTTAATTATCTCAAACCGCTCTACTTTATTTGAATCATAATCTCTTAAACTTTCAGCATTTAAATGATATGGTAGTCCACTCGCAAGCAAAATATCATTGACTTCTTTACTCCTAATTGAAAAATCTCCTCCGCACTCCAACTCTTTAGAATGTCGAGAACGATATTTTTTCACAGCAAGAAGTATAACATCAAGAATAGTACTCGCTGACAATCCAAGTTCCCTGCACTCCGAATGATCAAATATAAGTTGACGCGTATGAAAATCCATTGCCATTCCATACATTTTTCTTAATAATAGAATCACCTCATCCATATTTTCCGATACAGAAAATACTGGCGGAATTTTTATAGTATATGTTTTATTATGCTGTCTTTCCAATAATGTATTGTATCTAAAATTAGATTTTTCCAAATGCTGAATCACTCTTACATAATCGCTTCCAAGAAAGTCATCACTTTCCTGACCGCTAGAATGTACTTTTAATTTTTTCTTTTTTTGAAATCTCCCTCGAAAAATTTTTTCTCGGTTTCTTTTAATATACAAAAAAAGTTTCCTTTTTCCTTTTGTAATTCTCATAATTCAAACCTTACCTTCTCAAAACATATTGAGTCTACGTACTTATATATTAACATATATTATCTGATAAACAATCCACAAAATGTCCTCTTTCTTCTTAAATCATTGCACTACATCTTGATTCCTCATAAATTTCAATTTCTTTCCTAATAAATGAGCAAGAGACTCTTCCCTTTTGAATTAGTTATTAATTTATGGTGAATATCAAATATCAACATTCCATTCTGTGACTGTTGAAGCAACACCAACTGGACAAGTGTGTATTTATCAAGATGATTCAATTATTCATCTATTTCATCTTCACAACCATAATATACCTCGTTTCTAAAATGCATTATAACGAATATAGACTCAAATTGCTAAAACCCTCGTTTTTCAGACTTCGTTCTTAGAAATATCCATATATAATTTTCATATAATTCCCATAGCTTTTTAATTTAGACTAATCTCAAGACACATATACTTTATGTTTCCCCACACAAAAAACGTACCACCGGACTCTTCATCATCAAATATTTAATTACCCCCAACGCTCCGAACAGATCAAACACCAAATTTCCAACTACAATCAAAACCGGACTCGAACATCCCAATAACTGCACAAGAACGATTCTCGAAACTCCCAGGAAATAACCATTCACTAAGTATAATTGCAGCGAATATTTACCTACATCCGCCAAGGCTACACCTAACCTTGTATCACAAATCTTTCCAGCAAGCATCAAACAAACAAAAATACCAATAAAACTAATCAATATTTCAGGAATAATTTTTTCACCATTCTGATACCATATCACAAATATACCGATCCATATTATGCTCATCAAACAAATGATACCCACATTTTTCAGTATTTTCTTCATGTGCACCAAACGATCCCAATATATTTGTATCAAAAATCCAACATAAAAAAATACAAAATACTTGCAAATAGAATCTACTCTAAAAAAATCAAAGGAGATATTTAACAGATTAATTCCAACTGCTCCAATTCCAACCACGATTTGCAGCCAAGCATATTGCTTTATATATGCCTGAACCGTTCCCCATATAATACACATGAAAAACAATACATACAAAAACCAGTATTCTCCACCAAGAAATAAGATCTTATATACGCTATCTCTTATGCTGCTTGGTCTGTTTACCATCTTTGAAAATGCCAGCCGACAAAACATGTCCATAATATTAAAAACTGTATATGGAATCAATAACCTTGCAAATTTTTTCTTTACCATATATGTATATGACTTATTCTGATGAAAACAAAAACCTGCTATCCCGAAAAAAATGGGCATATGTAAGGTTATCACAAAAGAAAATGCACTTTTGCACCATGCCACATTCATTAAATTAACAGGATATACAATAATTGCATGTCCAAGTATCACTAATATGATTGCAAATCCTCTAAGAATATCAATCTGTCTGTAATGCTGCATTTATTTATAACCGCATAATATAAATCATGCATTTCCTTCCTACCTAAACTTACCATCTGGTAAACTCATTTATTAAATACCCATAACTTACTTATAATATAATTCAAGATTATCACTACAATTTGAGCTACAATTTTTACCATCATACTACCACAATGTAAATTTGTAATAAATATAAACAAAATCACTTCTTCAATAATTAATGTCACAATTCTTCCACTGCAAAAAGAAATCATTTGCTTTAGAAAATCTCTTATTGAATTTGTCCGTGCCTGAAACACCCATATACGGTTTGTATAAAATGCAAATAAAACCGCTAAAATCCAAGAAAAAACATTTGCTATTAGTTCATTAATTTCAAACGTCAAATTACATATCGCATAAGACACAATACTAACAATCATGGTAAGTCCACCAAAAAATAAATATAACAATATTTCCTTATATTTTTTATAAAATGGTTCAAAAATTCGAAAGCCGGGAAGTTCCATTATTTTGTCGAAAATATCTTTATCTTTCAGCATATTATTAACCATTCTTTCCTTACCATTCCTTTATTACTTCTTTTGAAACGATAAAACTTTTCTTTGCTAATTTCGCCATTGGTTCATCTGAATAAGAATCCGAATAAAATTCATCAATTATTCCATTCGGAAATTTCTGATAGAATCGTGCAGTTTTTTCTCTTCCATAACAATTTTTCCCTGAATATTTTCCGGTTTTTTCATCTACTTTTGACGCAATTAAATTTCTGATGCCAATTCTTGTACAAATTTCTAATAAGAGAAATTCTGGAGAAGCAGATATAATAACATCGTCATCCTTCTTTTTTTCTTTATACCATCGCTTTATTTTATATTCATTTTTATTCCAAAAACATTTTATTTCCCTTTCAATATCCGGCACTTTTTCAAAGAAACAATAAAACTCCTCTTTAAACTTCGTTTTATCTATTAGTTTTGCTTTATACCTTACTGCAGCAATTATTTGTTTTGGCAAACAAAACACTATATTAGGGTATCTTTTTAAACAATAGATATAGAAATCAATAGTGGAGTCGCCATTATATATCGTTTTATCAAAATCATATGCATTCATACTATGTATCCTTAAATCAAATATAATAATGAAAATATACATATCGCATATATAAGAATCAATCCAATTAGAATCTTATCATGCAAAATCACTTCAACCGGATCGCCGTCTGACTCTCCCTCAATGTCTAAGCTATAACACATTAATAAAATTATAAAAATAGGAATTGTCCAACTAACTTTCGGGTTTGGCATTTCAAATGTCCACAATGCATAAAACACATTTGTTAAAGCAACACATACATACATGTTTTTATCTAAAAAGGCAACATTATAATATTTTAAAACTTCTCTTGTTTCGGTTTGTTTCTTTAATTCATTTCGTCGCTTTCCTAACCCCATATATAAGCTACCAACTGTAATAACTAAATAAAGCCATTTTGATATTGCAACATCCGTTATTGCACCACCATAAAATATTCTGATCACAAAACCAGATGCTAAAATTGCAATATCAATAATAGGTTTATTTTTTAATCCCACACTATATCCAACATTTAAAGCAAAATATAATCCTAAAAGAATTACTGCACTAACATTTCCCAAAACTACAGAAATAATGCATGCTATAAACAAGCACCCTATCATTGCTATAATTCCTTGTTGTGTCTTCACTCTTCCACTTGCCAAAGGTCGATTTCTTTTTGTCGGATGTTTCCTATCTTTCTCAATATCTCGTAAATCATTTATCACATAAATTGCTGATGAAACCATGCAAAAAGCTATAAACCCAAGTACACCATGAATCAATTTATCTTTAGCAAAAATTGTTCCTCCAAAAAACATTGGAACAAATATCAGTATATTTTTTATATAATGTTTAATTCTTAATAATTCTATATATTTTTTCATGTTGCTTCATCCCTTTGCAATTGCTCCCATTTCTCAATCTATGGAATTCTCTCTTAACATTTTGCATTATACTTCATTTTTACATTAGCCTAAGCATTACTATCCCTGTGAAAATTTCACTACTAAAACATTTCCCACAAACTTAACACTTCCAACTTCTGGAAAACATGGCATTGTGATGACTTCATCAGATTGTGATAAACTACCAATTTCCTCTTGATTAACAAAATTAATTGGATATCCTAACTGGACTGAAAAATATTTTTCAGCCATTCCTATTCCATATGTTATTCCATAATTATATGTCATTCCAATTGAATAGGTATCTGTATAACGTTCAAATCCTTCTCTTGTGACACTTAGCACTGAATCATTTATGTTTCCCACAAAAGCCACCGGCGTTTCGCCTGCCACATATCCATCGGTAGCTTCTATTCGTTCTAGTACTCTCGTAGCAACAGAAAGTGTGGACTTTTCTTCCAATGTTTTCTTTAAATATGCACCATTGGCGTAAATTACGCCATTCCACACCATTATCCCGACCAACATACAGGAAAATACTTTTAAAGGCACTTGGTATTTTTCTAAAAGTTTTGCATACGACTGTCTCTCAATTAAAAATAATGCAAATGGATATATTAAAAACCATGAATATACCATAAGCATATGCACCATCCCCTGTGATATAAAGTAAGTCAGATTTGAGGCAAATGGGAATAATAGTAACAAAAAACACCCTATTGCTATATTGACCTTACCAACTTTATTTTTATAGACTAATTGTATAAACGATCCTATCAATAAGATTACACATAGCATGTTTATAATTACTATGCCTTTTCCTCCATACCCATTCGGTTTAAAAAGAAAGTTTAAATAATAGGTATACGTACTTACAATTAGCTTCGGTATGCTGTCAACTGTAATTTTTCCGGATACTACATTAGCAATACCATTATATCCATTGGATAGATCTACATTGGTATATTTAAGTACAATCCTTAATAATACCATATACAATATTCCACCTAACAACAATGAGCCAACTTCATATGCTCCCGACTTTATAACATTTTTCGTTGAATCCCCTCTAACAATATGATCTATAGACAGCATAATAAACAATGTAACTGCTACTGCAAAAAAGCTCTGATAAAGTCCCATTGAGATGCAAATAAAAATAGCTCCCCAAAATATTCCAAACTTTACTTTTTCAACAAAAAAAACTGCTAATACCGCCATCAATAATGCAAACATAAAAATATCAATATAAAACATATAAGTTGCATTAATACTAATTGTTGTCAAATTAACCGCTAATATCCCACAAGTAGCAAATTGCATTATTACTGTTTTTATCTTCAGTAACTTTATAATTAAATATGCTGTTACTGATATCCATAATAAAGACATTAATCCTATAAGCCATGGAGCTGCCAATTCACCTCTACATATTCTATATGGTTCTTGTAAAAAACGGCCTAATGAAATATGCCATATAATCTCATTTTTATCAGGGTAAACTTTCAAACTATCATGAGAAAAAAGTCCATTAAAAAATGCATATCCATGCGCAATTAGACCTATAATAAAAGTAAATAATAATGTACGACATATTAATACTTTATCTTGTACTATAATAGATTTTATTTTTTTCATAGGTTTCCTTTCTGTTATTTCAACCAATTTTATTTCTCTGTTTAAGCATAAAAAATAATAGACTATAATTATCTATTTTCCCGCTTAACAAAATCTCTCCCTTCTTTGTTTCAACATATAAAGAAGAGAATTCACAAACTCTGTTGAAATACATGAAAATACTATAACAATCACTAGGTAACAGATAAATGAATATTTCCATTCAATTCCAAGTAAAAGATTCCAGTTAACTTTAGCTAATACTATATGATTTAAATATATCGCCAAACTAATTTTTCCTAAATATCCAGATATCTTATTATTCAACATTCTTGCCAAAAAACTATTTCCAATAAAAAGAGAAGTAATAAGCACTGCCATTGCAATAACACAAGTAAAATCAGCTTGTGTCATTCCATAATTAAATATAATATATGTAATATAACCAATGCAGCATATTTCTATAATAGAGCTCCAAATTTTATATTTTTCAGTCACTCCTTCTTTTAAATATGTAAAAATTTTAAAGCAAATACATCCCAGTCCCATCTCTGCAAAGCCCCTTAGGGTTCCTGTGGCTATAAATGAATCATACTGTAACCACCTGTTTAAATGTCCAAAAGTTCTAAACATCCATGTAAAAATAACCATGAATGAAACAGGTGCAATCAACTGTAAATAAATCTTTTCATTTTTTGCTAACAAAAAATATATAATAAATCCTGCTATTAGCATGGAACTGCAAAACCATCCGGGACCCACGACCAAATTCTCTGTTATTCCAAATCCCTCAAGCATACTTAATTCCCATATACTATTATTAACAAATACACTGCCTGATATTGTTTCCGCCAATGATATTCCCAAAAGAATTGAAATCAAAAATGCAAACAAGTACGCTGGCAGCAACCTCTTATATCTTCCTATTGTATAGCTCCATGCAATAGTAACTGGCATTTGTTCAGAATGATTTTTATACCTAAAATGCTGCATTAACAGGAATCCTCCCAAAACAAAGAAAAAATCCACTCCCAAATATCCACCTGGTGCGTATCCACAGTAATGATGAACGCAAACGCACATAATTATTGCAAATCTCAGCAGTTCTACAGCATTATTTCTTTGTGTGTTCTCTTTCTTTGTTGATTTTCTTTCCTTATGCAATAAAAAAATAGCAAATATCATGATTATAGCCACTGCTCCCACAACAATTGCTGCATTTCGATTTATCACATATTGGCTTACTCCACATCCAGACAACATCGGCAATTCAAATGATTTACCCATCTCTATCTCTGCATCTGCCCGTAAATCTAATATTATTTTTTTCCCTCTTGCATCAACCTCTACTTTCCCCTGTTCTGGCCCAACATTAAAAGTTGTCTCAAACTTTTCACCACTTGGAATTTTTAAATGTAACGTAGAATCATCAGTAGCCGTATATAACGTTCCTGTTTCATTTTTAGCCCAAGTAGAACTATCTACAATAACATCTTGTGGATTATACCAACTACTATCAATCAACATTCCTCTAAAAGTAACCTCACCACTCCCTGGGACTGCTGCTATTTCTATATATTGAGAGGTATTAGCATTACTCTTTATATAATAAATATTTAAAGGAACTGCTATACCCATATATAATATTAGAAGCAAAACAAGAAGCCCCCAATTTTTTCTACTCTGCATCTTCTGTTTGATCCTTTCTATAAGCTATTTTTCAACTTTACAACAATAAAAAATGTTTTTTGAGGATCATATTCTTCATACTGCTTTTCATAACAATGTGGTGGATTATAAGAACCTCTCGCCATATCATAAGCAGAAAATTCATCTTCGCATATTTCAAAGTCAAAACTTTCTACTTTTTTTCTCCACCATTCATAATTATGTAATGTAACATGCCAATTTATACCTGTAGCAGGATCTATATCATCAAAGTTTGCAATGGAAGCAATAAATCTTCCCTCATTTGATAAATGATTCTTTATGTTTTGAAATAATTGAGGCAAATCACTTTCTGCAATATGTTCTAACACTTCCCATGCGGTAATTATATCAAATTTGTAACATAAATTTGAGTTCAAGTCCAAAATCTGGAATGGTTTAGTAATATCACAAGTTTGAAGATTATCCCCCAACAATCTCCATTCAGCTCTCTGTTGTATCTTTGAAATATCAGCACCTTCTAATCCCATAGAAAAATGACCTTTTAAAGCAGCTTCAAGAACCATTCCTCCTCCAGAGCATCCTAAATCCAAAAAAGAAATTTCCTGTTTTTTCAAAACATTTTCACACTTTTCCACAAATTGTGGAAATCTTGTATTATCACGTATTGTGCCATGCGGCACCAAATAATCGTTACTTTCATACGCGACAGGATAATCTGTAATCAATTTAACATTTTCTTTTTTAATAAATCCGTTACATTTTTCCAAAACCACCATTATATCTCTATACAGAAAATCTAAATGTCTTTGTGTTTGTTTATTTTCTTCTTGTCTAGCTTCATCAAATTCAGTTAAAATATTTGTTTGATTATTCAAAAGAGAAATAATGTAATTTGATAATCCATATGTATTGCTTGCCGTTTCACTATTCTTTCTTTCCTGTTCTAATAATATATCCACACCATTCATTTTATCTTCTAAAGAACTCACTCTAGAATTAATTTCTTCTAAATAATCCATTTTAGAATTAATAGTATTTAACACAGAATATTGCGCATCTAGTTTATGAATACAATTCATCACATGACCTTCAACGGCAAGAACCTTTTCCATTGTAAATGCAATTCTATCTTCATATCTATGTTTAAAAGGTCTGTATAATGGTTGAAATAAACGCTTAATCGCAAGTTTAATTCCTCCATTTTTTTTCTGAACAGTTGCTTCCATAATATGCTCCGTATTATCCTCTTTGCCTTTTACCAATCCAGGTAGAATTCCAGTTTTCATTTCTTCGACACGTAATTGGAGTACATATTGTAGACTTTCATCATCATATAATTTTATCTTTTTATTATTTTCTACTGCTTGTGAAAAATATCTGCTTACTCTTAGTATTACTTTTTCATCGAGAACCTTTCCATTCCAAGGACCTATATATTTCAAATCTTCTTTTGGAATTTCAACATTTAAATTCAAGAAATTATTCTTAATCATTTCACGCATCATTTCAACTGTTTTATTTGACTGTCCTGCGCTACTATTATTAATCCATCTATGATAAAACAGATTTTGATGTATACAACCGACCTTCATTCCTTTCTCAAACGCTCTCTGCCATAATTCCCAATCTTCTACAAACCCTCTATTTTCATCATAATAAAGATCATTTTCTTCAAAAAAATCCTTTCGAAACATAATTGTTGGATGATCAAACGGACACGTAAAAATGCCCCACGCACGAGCCACTTCTCCTTCAAATGATAAACGTTGTTCATTCATATCCCCAAAATATTCAAAATCCGTTGTACACAGACTAATTTCCTGATGATTATTTAAATATTCTTTTTGTAAATATAGTCTTTCTTTTGCAGCGATATCATCATCGTCTATTCGCGCGATATATGTTCCTTCTGCAGCTTTAATCCCTATATTTAAACTAGCTGCAATTCCTTTTCTTTCTTCATTAAAAATCAGTCTAATTCTCTTATCATTATAGTTATTAATAAACTCTTTAATTTCCTGTTGATCAAATGGTTCTGCAACGATAATTATTTCAAAATTTGAATACCTTTCCCAATTGTTTCTATTTTGAGCCATCAAACTATCTAAACACTGCTTAAATAATTCTAAATTAGGTTTATAACTTGGTATAACAACAGAAACCTCCGGCTTAATATCAAATACTAACTTGCTGCCCCCCGCCGCAATCCATTTTTCATATAATGCTCTCCATTCGGAATAATTTTGATATATATACCAATCATTCCAAAATTTATTAAGCCCCCACGCATGTATAATTTTTGCATCTTTACAATTTCTATTTAAATAAGGATAACAACAATACTCTTTACCACTAAGAGGAGTTACAGAAATATCAAATTTTTGTATAGCTGCATTCAAAACTCCCTGATCTGGTAAATCCAACACATTAGCCCATTCGATCGTTTTTTTATAACACCATTGAGCTAATTTATTTAAATTTTGAGTACACTTTTCTGTTAACACAATAGTTCCTGAACAATATAAATATTGATTTAAATCAAACCCACTAATTGGACTACTAAAACAACTTCTCATCTTATCTGGCTTTTCAGCAGTTTTATTAATTGGATCTTCTCTTATAAATGCTGCACCTGTTTTTCGCGCCGCATCTATCATTCCTGAGATATCTCCCTGAATTAAAATATCCGTATCAAGCCACGTAATTGTTTCAAATTCTTTCAAATACTCCGGCATTTCATATCTAACAAACATTAATGGTGAAAAAAGCTTAAATCTCGGTTTTTCAAAAACTTTCTCAGGTATTGGACATTTATATTTAACGAATCTACATGGAATAATCTTATTCATTATTTCTTTATCCGCTTCTGGAATATCAGTTATATAATATATTATAGCCTCATCAAATAATCCTTTATTTGTTTTTTCCAGTTGTTCTAAAACTATTCCTACCAGAGTTGGTCTTGTATCTGCCAACATCACCGCATTTTTCTTTTTTCCCATTTTACATTCCTCTTTAAAAATAATTTTTACTTACTCAAATGATTTTTTCCACACAATGTATTATAGAAAATACTCATAATCAAATGGTCAAACATCATATGGACATCTTCCGTAACCTGCATACTCATAACATCTACGTGAAGTGAAATGTCCGACAATGCTTTTAATTTTCCACCTGTATATCCTGTTAATCCTATAATCTGATTTCCCTGTTCCTTTGCATATTCTACAGCATTGATTACATTTTTAGAATTTCCGCTTCCTGAAATAGCAATAACGATATCTCCCTCTTCCAATTTGTTTCTTAACTGAAAGCGAAAAACTTCTTCGAATCCTATATCATTCGCAATTGCCATAATCGTTGCCATGTTATCATTTAAGCAGGTAAAATTAAATTTCTTTTCCACATATTCAGAAATTCCTTTATTAAAATCATTCTGATAATGAGAAGCCGTTGCAGAACTTCCCCCATTTCCAAAAATATAAATCTTTTTATTTGCCTCGTATGCTTTCAGAATAAGATTCATCGCATCATTAATCGCATCTACATCTAATTTGCTAATAACTTCTTTCTCTAAATCAATATATTCTCTGATTGCCTTTGTATAATCCATCTTTCTACTCCTTTATCTACTCCTTTATCTATTCCTTGTATTTTAAAATCATTTCCACTGCTTCTCTCAAATCTTTGCATACCAGATCCGGTGCCACATCATATTTTTTGTCGTTTCCAGCCTCTCCCGTAAGAACAAGTGCCGTATGTAACCCAGCATTCTTTCCTGTCTGAATATCCACTGTAGTATCTCCGACCATCCACGAACTACTTAGGTCAATATGATATTGTTCCACCGCTTTTTGTATCAGACCAGTCTTTGGTTTCCTGCATTCACACGAAATTTTATATGCCGGATTTTCCTCAGGGTATCCTTTATCCGGATGGTGTGGACAAAAATACACATCATCCAAATATGCGCCCTCTTTTCCAAGCAACGTACTCATTTTCTTATGAACCGTTTCAATATCCTTTATTTGGCACAAGCCTCTCGCAACAGACGGTTGATTTGTAATCACAATCGCCAATTTTCCCGATTGGTTAATTTGTTTGATTGCATCACAGGCATTTTCTTCCAGTTCAAAATCTTCATCTTTCCAGACCAGTCCCCGATACTGATTGATCGTCCCATCACGATCCATAAAAATGCAGGTCTGTTTATTTTTCAAGCATTTCTCCTCTATAAATCCATTTTCCACATCTTTTTCTGTCTGATGGATTCGATCCACGGTTCCGATGTCTTTTATATACTCCGGCGACCGATATCCATACACCGCTTGTCCTTCATTGACCAACGGCATAAGAATATCTTTTTCCAGATCGGTCTTATGTGGGTTCTCCACCAAATCGCAAACTTCTGTGCCCAGAATATAGAATCCTGCATTTACACAATTGTCAAACCAATAATTTCGCACATTATGTTTCGAATCAAATTTAGAAATTTTATTATTTTCATCTAAAACAACCAAATCCGAATCAGCCGGATGACTGTTCGGATGTACAAATAAAGCTGCCCTCGCTTGATGATCAATATAAAATTTTTCCATTCTCTGAATATCAATGGAAAAAAACACATCACCAAAAACCAACAGGAAATAATCCGATACTATTTTATCTTTCAAATAATAAAATGCTCCTGCAGTCCCCAGTGGTTCATGTTCCCTAATATAGGAAACATGAACTCCGTATTTTTCTCCGGTTTGAAAATATTCTTCGATTTTTTCACCCAGATGACCAATAATCATTATAATGTCGGTAATACCATTTTTTTTCAGTTCTTCTATCTGCCAGAGAAGAAGTGGTTTTCCATTCACAGGAACCATTGGCTTCGGTATTTCATCTTTTGTAATAGCTGCAAGCCTTGTTCCTTTTCCTCCAGCCATAATCACTGCCTGCATATTAATCTTCTCCTATTTATGATTTGCCAAAACATTATCAACCGTCAAAGCTACTGCCTCATCCGAAGTATGTGTTGCACTCCATCCTGCAGCATGAATCTTATCTAAATTATACTGGAATTTTGGCACATCACCTTTCCAACCGCCTCTGCCACCAGTATAATTGTACGGAATACCTGAAAGTCCCATCTTCTCACATATAATATCAGCAATTCTGGTAACTGAAGTCTGTGTCTCAACACCTACGTTATAAAGAGTGATGCCCTGCTTTCCAGTTTCTTTAAACTTCATAATCGCATCTACAAGATCTTTTACATAAATGTATGGTTTTGTCTGTGTACCATCTCCCAATATCTGAAGCTTTGTCGGATCTGCTTTTAATTTCTTTACAAAATCAAATATTACTCCATGCGTAAGTCTTGGTCCAATTACATTCGGAAAACGGAAAATCAGTACCTGCATATCATTCATATAACTAAATGCTGAAATAATACCTTCGGAACCAAGCTTACTGCCTCCATAATAGGAAATCGGCTCTAAAGATGTGCTGTGCTCAGCAACATGCTCTCCCATCTTTTCTCCATACACAGCAGATGTTGAGGCAAAGAATAATTTTTTCACTCCATAAATTCTCATACATTCCAATAAATTAAATGTTGTAGAATAAGTGTTCTTGTACTCAATAATAGGATTCGATGCACTTGCCTGAATATCTGAATTTGCAGCCATATGAAATACATATTCGATTTTTTCATTCTCGAATATTTTTTTAAGTGCGTCCAGATCACAAATATCCTGTTCGTACATTTTAAAATTTGGATTTCCGGAAAGATGCTTTACGTTTTCCTTTGTTCCTATAAAATAGTTATCCACACATACTACCTGATGTCCCTCTTCCAAAAGAGCATCTATCAAATTGCTTCCAATAAATCCTGCTCCGCCTGCTACTAATACTTTCATTTTTTTCATCCTTTCCAGTCAATAAATGTTATCTCCAATACTTATCTCCAATATATATGACCGAAGATCCATCTTTCTCAAAAGTAAATTCAAATTCTTTTAATCCGATTGCATTTCTCAAACGATCCTGTTTTTCTTCCGGGCAGTAGAACAATAAGAATCCACCTCCACCGGCTCCCAATAATTTTCCTCCCAGAGCTCCGTTTTTCATAGCAATTTCATAAGCCCTATCAATTTCCGGATTTGAAATACCGGAAGCCAATGAACGCTTCAACTCCCATCCTGTGTTTAAAATATCTCCGAAAGAGGAAACATCGTTATGTTCCAATGCATCTTTCATCTCATATGCCAGGTCACACATTTTCAACAAATTCTTCGTCTTATCTTTCTGGGCAATATTTTTCTTCTGTTCACTCAAAATTCCATTTGCAGATCTGGTAGTGCCGGTATAAAACATCATCAAATTCTTTTGCAGTTTTTTATATGTTTCCGCTTGCATCATAATTGGTGCAACCGATACCGTGCCATCCTGATTAAATCGAATGAAATTAAGTCCTCCAAATGCAGCTGCATACTGATCCTGCTTTCCAATCGGGGATTTAAGTTTTTCAATCTCAACCTCACAAGCTTCTGCCGCCAGCTTCGCTTTGGAAGCAAATCTTCCTTTATAGCAATATAATGTATTCAACAAACCAACTGTAAATGTACTGGATGAACCCAGTCCAGTTCCCCCTGGGACATCCGCTGTACTACTGATTTCCACACCACTTACATGCATGTCGCCCAACACTTGTTTAAAAATTTTGTGGTCAATTTCATCTACACTATTTACCAATTCGTTCTGTGAATATTTTAACAGTGTCTGCTCCTCATTAAAATATGGATGAATAGATATATAACAATACTTATTAATAGATGTACTGAGAACACATCCACCATATTTTTCATAAAAATCGGCCATATCGCTTCCACCACCACAGAAGCTGACCCGAAACGGAGTTTTTGTAATTAGCATTTCTATTTCCTCCTTATGGTATTTAACATAATTTTATTTTTCTCTTCATATAGTCAAAAAAACGTTGTACAAATGTTGCACATCCGTTATATGCAAAAATTGCTTCTATTGATTTTTCTTTTTTCCCATTGGTGATAGGTTCATAGTACTTATCCCATCTCCATTTTGCTCCAATAATCTGTAGCATACATTTCTCATTCACATATAGTTTTTTCTGATTTTGCTCATACACATTCTGTAAAATTCTTTTTATCTTTTTCAGATTGCTCCATCGATGCATAGAACCAAAACATGGATTACTCCATCCGTTCATAAGGAAGGTCTCTTCCTCTGTTAAATCTATCTGTAAATGTTCCTTCAAATTTCTGGCAACAAACTCTCCACTCTCTTTTGCAAGCTGCTTTTTTTTAGATTTTGTAATATTTTCTGTTCCCCATCGATATTCTCCCAACACCTCTGACAAGTTGGTTATTTTTCCATATTTCAGAACTCTCATCCACAACTCGTAATCTTCTGCGAAATATACCGAATCGTAAAACAAAGAATTTTCTATAAAAATCTGTTTTCTCAACATGACTGTGGAATGACATACATCACACATAAATAACAAATTTGCCTTACATTGTTCTGCTGTCGTTGCTGGTCTGTGTACCCAATCTGTATTAGGTCCAAAATGATGTTGTGCTGTTCCTAATACAATCACATCCGGATGGCTCTCCAGATATTCCCATTGTTTTTGAAATCTATCTGGATGAGCCAGATCGTCTGCATCCATGCGGGCAATATATTTTCCTGTTGCCAACCTTATTCCACGATTAAGTGAGTCGGCCAACCCTAATTTTGTCTCATTCTGAACTAATTGAATACGCGTATCTCTTTTTTCATATGCTTCTACAATAGATCGGGTATTATCATCAGACCCATGCTCATTAATCACCAGCATATTCCAATCTTTAAATGATTGTGCACATATACTGTCAATTGCTTCTTTTATATATTTTTCACTATTATAGGTTGGCATAACAACCGTAATCTCAGGCATATCCTATTTCACCATTTAAACTTTGTATCTTTTTTTTCTTCGTACTTTTTTAATATAATATAACAGATAACTGAGCATATAAACTCCATCTGTTTTCATGATCATGAAAATAAATTTCTGTATTCCACCCGATGAGACACTCGCTTTTCTGGCAAATTTTTGATATTCAACTGCACATCGCTTTCTGTCATTTTTATCAACTTCATATATATCAGGCAGACACAAAATTACAAGTTCATTCAATTTACTAATAATTACTGATGTCAATTTAAATTTTGTATGTTTTAACAGAAATCTTAAATCATTTTGTACACCAAAAAAATCCCGAATCATTTCGTAATTCTTAGAATTCATGAGGGAATCATTTCGAACTGGACAATACTGATAATACGGGATATGACAAAACCATAGATGATTTGTCATTGTAAATAAACGTACTGCAAATTCCAGATCCTCACATGTACTATTCTCTTTAAAGTATAATCTTCGTTCTTTTATAAACGTTTTAGAAAATAAAAATCTCCAGGAATTCCAAAATGTTCCTTTACTCTTGATGATTTTCTCCGCATATCGGAAATTGCTAAAATCACCTGCTGGTATTTGATTGTTTTCAATCAATACGCTTCCTGTCTCTGTTGTAAAATAAAAATCATTTAAAATTGCGTCAACCTTTTGACCTTGTATCAATTTCGATGCATTGCTCAAAAATCTTTTCAATTTTTGAGAATCCACCGAATCATCTCCATCAACAAAGAAAATATATTGTCCAGTTGCTTCGTTAATTCCACAATTTCTCGCATTTGAAAGTCCCACACCATTCTGTCGGACCAGTTTTATATTTTTCCTAAGGCTATATTCTTCACAAATATGGTTGGTCTGATCTGTTTTTCTGCCTGTAACAATAATTATTTCTAAATTATCATCCTGAATTTTCAGTATAGAATCCAAACATGACCCAATATATTTCTCTACATTATACGCTGCAACAATTGCAGTATACATAGGTTCTTTCGCATGCACTTTTTTTGTCCTTTAACTATTCATATACTCTTCACAAATCTCTGTTACATTTCCCTGTTTTACAACATGTCCCTTTTTCAACCACAAAGCATGATCACAAATCTTCCGTACAGACTCTATAGAATGTGAAACATACAATAAGGTAGTACCCTTAGACAGCATTTCCTGCATTCTCTTCTCACATTTTTCCTGAAACTTATAATCTCCAACAGAAAGTACCTCATCACAAATCAGTATGTCCGGCTTCACCATTGTTGCAACAGCAAATCCAAGTCTGGCCGACATACCAGATGAATAATTTTTTATTGGCATATCCAAAAAATCCCATAATTCTGCAAAATCAACAATCTCTTCAAAATGTTCTAACATAAATTTTTCAGAATGTCCCATCAAAGTACCATTCAATACTATATTTTCTCTCGCTGTCAATTCACCATCAAATCCTGCCCCCAACTCAATCAATGGTGCTATACTCCCATTTACATGAACAGAACCTTTATATGGCTTCAATATACCGCAAATCAATTTCAAAAGAGTCGATTTACCTGCACCATTTGTTCCAACAATTCCCCAAGCTTCTCCCTCCTTCACTTTCCAGTTTATATCCTGCAAAGCTAAAAACTCTTGAAACATCAATTCTTTTTTTATAAGTTTAATCACATATTCTTTCAAACTATTAATTTGCTGGTTCGCCATATTAAACCGAACTGTAGCATTATCAATTTCTATCACAACATTATCTTTTCCCATCATATGCTCCTAAATATACAAAATAAATTGATCCTGCGATTTCAAAAATGACTTTGTTCCGATAAATAAGAAAAAGAATGCCAAAGCAAAGCCGTATAAAATTGACTGCCAATGTGGCATCGTATGCGACAATGCAACCATTCGGAACTGATTAATATAATGATACATCGGATTGCATACTTTAATGGCAACCTGCATTTCATTCGGAAGCTGCTCCATCGGATAAAAAATTGGAGTCAGATACATCCATGCTGTAATTACAACGCTGTATATGTATTGAATATCCCTAAAAAAAACAGATCCTTGTGCAAGAAACAATCCAAGCCCCAGACTAAAAATATATACCTCTATTAAAATAACAGGAATAAGTAACATATAAAACGAAAAATGTACTCTTGTAAAAACAAATACAATTACCAATGCCACTAATGAAAACAAAAGATTTACCAAAGAACTCGTAACCTTTGATAAAGTAAATACATATTTAGGCACATATACCTTTTTAAGCAGTGATCCATTTCCTGTAATGGAACCAATTGCCTGATTTGTTGCCTCGTTCATAAAAGTAAATAAAGTTTGTCCAATTATCAGATATGCAGAATAATTTTCAATATTGAAGCGAAACATCTTGGAAAAGACCAAATACATTACTACCATTACCATCAATGGGTTCAAAACACTCCACACATATCCCAAAAAGCTTCTTCTGTATTTGAGTTTAATATCTTTTACGACAAGTTGTTTAACTAAATCTTTAAATTTATACAGTCCCTGTAATCTTGCTAATGTCTTTTTCATTTATTTACACCTTAAATTTTATTGAAATATCTATTTTATATCTTTGTAGTCATAGACACTCTAGTTTAGAATACTCTATTTCATGAAAACTGTCAATCAATCCTCTTCTAACGTTAATACAATTTCCCTATATTTTTTTAATACCGTCTGTAAACTATATTGTTTTGTCCGTGCACGGTTATTTTTTCTCATCTGCCGGACTTCTTCCGTATTCTTCCATATCTGCAGGAGTTTTTCAATTGCCTGAATATATTCCTCCGGCTGATCCGCGCTTACCAGATAACCGTTTTCTCCATTTTTTACCAGATCTGTGTTTCCCCGAATTCTGCTGCACACTACCGGAACCCCACAAGCCATCGCTTCCATCAGTGCTACCGGAAGTCCCTCCTGCTTGGACGGGAACACAAACACGTCTGCTGCCTGACAGAGTTCTGCCACGTCTGTCCGAAATCCCAGCAGCTTCACATGATCTTCCAAATGATATTTTCGAATCAACTGCTGCAGTTCCTGCTTTTTTTCTCCCTGTCCGCAAATAAAATATTTCAGTTGCGAATGTCTCTGAACCAGCTGTTTCATTGCCTCAATGACAACGACATGGTTTTTACGATCACTGAGTTCTCCCACAGACAGCAAAAACACATCTTCCGGCTGCAATCCAAGTTCCTGCCGTTTCTGCTGGATTGTTTGTGCATCTCCCGCATGGAATCGCTCCAGATTGATTCCGATTCCTGGCAGATAATAGGTTTTTCCGGCATGAAATTTCTTTTTTGCTCTGGCATAATCCTCATGATTAATCGTAATAAGCACATCCGTCCAACGACTCAGCACCTTCTCCACCGGATAGTACACCAGCCAGTTCATAACCGGTGCCCCCTGATAGAAATGAAACCCATGTGCCGTATAGATCACTTTTGTTCTGGTCCGGTGTCCGGCAATCCTTGCGACCACACCACCGATCGGGCTGTGACAGTGGCAAAATACGTATCCATTTTGCTTCATCAAACCCTCTACCTGCCTCAGCGCCCTCATGTTCTGCCCCATATGTTTGATATTCCGTGCGAAATCGATCTGATAACAGTGCACGTGCATGTCCTGCAGTTTTTGTTTCAATTCTGCGACGCGCGCATCTGAGCAGGTGTTTCCCTCGATAAAATTGCAGGCAACATCTACCTCATACCCCAGTTTCCGCAACAATGCAATGTTTGGCATATTAAATTGGTCAATCATGGAGGCGACGGACGCCAACATCAGAACTCGTTTCATCTTTTCCTTTCACCAAATACTCAACTAATTAATTCTTCTTTTATAGTATGGTAATATTGATGTATCTTCTTCCATCCCAATACATCAATTCCACCAACCACCAAAGTCAATATTCCACCAATGATAGTTATAAATATACCGCCCCAATCATTTGTCTCAATCACACTTCCCTTCATTGCAAACATAAACATCTCATAAAGAAAGGCATGTTGATCCTTAAAGACAAAAATATCGAGCATTTCATACAAGACAAACCAAGAGGCAAGCAGCATAAATGTAACCCATACAATTATCTTTACAATCGCCCAAAACAGATTCTTCCCCTTTTTATCATTTTCCAAGCTAACCACGCGCTTTTCAAGGTCATTATCCGTTTTCTCAGCTTTAGCCTCTACCATCTCCACCTTGTCATCCCCGATCACCGAAGCAACCTTTTCTTTCGATTGCTCGACAACCACCGGACGAAATGGAATAATTTCTTTTTCCGGCTCACATGTCATATGAAAAATATCCGGATACGTCTCTTTTGTATACTGCATAAAATCATCCTTGGAAACACTGTAAAACGGTCTCCCCTCGTTTTCTACCCGTGTTGGTTCCAGGATTGCCTGACAGTGATAGCATTGATACGAAGGAGCAAATCCATCACATACGAAGACATTCTGACTATGGCATTGTGGGCAGCTATAGTGCAGTTCTTTTCGAACCAGATTTTTTGCACACAGAACCTGCAGCATACTTTTGGTATATGTAATTTCCAGATCCAGTCGTTCACTCAGATCCTGCGTCGTAAACTGCTTACATTGCCTTTGTGTCAACTGCGGCAGGATTTTCATGCATTGCCGAACCGCTTCTCTTTCGTTCATACTCTTTATAAAGCCCCCATATCTGCTGGAATTCTTCTTCCGAATAATATTTTCCTTCCAAAATGTGCAGCGTCAGAAACTGATAATTATCAGCTTCATATTTCACTTGTAATACCCCTCGCGCTCTTGGGAAATTGACAGTCAGGGAAATAATTCTTTTCACGATATCCAAAGAATCCCTGATACACATAAACGTCTTGGCATCATAAATACAATCTACGCCATTTTCTCCTGTTAAGTTTGCCGACAGATTATCTCTGTCACTGAATCGAATTTTTGATATATATTTTTCATCGCTTGGAAGAAGCGTATTCAATGCATGATCTTCCCGGTAATCATATAATGCGGTCTGTTGAATCAGGCGATATAGTTCTTCCTCTAAATTAATGATTCCATCCGGCATATATAATTTTCCGTCTTTTTGTTCTACATGATGCAACGGAATATTTTGTAACATTGCATCGATAATGCTGCTCAGGCTCTCTCGCTTATCATCAATCTCTTTTATATTTGGAAGCCGTTCAAAAAACTGGTTGAACAATTCTTTGCTCATGTCATACAATACATTCTGCGGATCAGCCGCTCTATTGTTGTCCAATTCCAGTTCTAATGTTTCTTCTACTATACTATAGATCTTATCAAGCTGAATCTGCGGACGGCTCTCCTGTATAATTCCATGCTGATTCCATACTTTAACAATCATGCAGCGCTGTTCCAGATCAATGGTTACTGGAAGATAGGAACACTCCTCCTCGATCGGACCGGCAGAATCTTTTAACATGCAGAACACAAAAATCAGATGCACCCTGATTAAATTTCCATTCCTTCTTTCTTCCTGTATCGCTGCAAGCTTCGTGGAGTCTTCCTTCGGTGGGATCGTCTCTATGATCTGGTTGTACGTCCAATCTGGGATCTGGAATTTGCGCATAAGTCTGCCCCACGAATCCCTGCTCTTTAATCGCAGACAGGTCGAAGCAGTTAATGAATACACGCGTATCAATCGATGATGACCATATAATAATTCTTGAAAGAAAAAATCATTCAGATCCTCAACAGAAATCAATCCGCTTTGACAAAGCTGTTCTAGTAAAACCCGATGGTCCGAAAAAGACAGCCTCTGCTCATTTGCAATTTTCTGTTCGGTAAGAAATCTATTCAGGCTGGTTGATGATATATTATCGATAAGTTCCTTAACTATATGCATTCTCTTGTCCTCTGTCTTCCGTAACCCCAAATCCAATAAATATTATTTTTATTATATCACGAACCTTTATCTTACTCAATGTAAAAAACCAGTCAGACTTATCATCCAACCGGTTTTATCACTTCTACCGAAACTATGGCTCCATATTTTTTAATAATGCATTAATATTCTGCGTATATAAGTTTTCACATAATTTCAAAATTTCTATTTCAATCTGCTCATCGCTGATTGAAACTCCCCTCTCGGATCAGCAATTAATATCTCCAATTCATGAGACGTTCTCCAGCAATTTACAGCTTCTACAACGTCAAGCATGATCTCCAATGCCTCACGTAGCTCATCCACTGTCACAATAACAAAATTATCCCCCGGATATCTTGCATCATAATAATAGTCTTTGAGTAATGCCAGATCCTTCCTCTCTAATTGTAAGGAAGTATCCACCCTTTTAATCTCATCGTATAAGGCGCGCAAATTATGGGATGTCATTAGTTTTTCAATTCCAGTACAAACCAGTTCTGCCACAGATTTCAACATTTTTTCTGCAATTTGCTGTGCCGAAGCTGCAGCCGGATTGCAGTATACAGGTGACACTGCATCCCTTAAATACCAGAATTCATTGCACGCAATAGAATAATAAGAATTTGCCTTTATCATATTTTCAACTCCTTATAATCTCTTCTTAACTGTTGTGTAAACTTTGAATTATCATGTTCGAAATACTGCGGTGTTACAAAAACCACATCCGCATGCAACATCTCGAGTTCTTCCCGCAAGGCTCCCATCATCCATCTTTCCGGTTTTTCCGGAACTATGATGCAAAAGTCGATATCACTGCTGGCCTTATAATCATTTCTCGCGTAGCTTCCAAAAATCCCAAAACTCTGATATTTGATACTCGAATTTTTAATAATATCTACGCACTTGTTCAACCGGTCTTTAAAATCATTTTCAACAACAGGTGACACGTACGGCATCCCTAAACCTCCACTCTTTCTATAATCTGTCCTATCACAGTTTCTACAGATTCCACCATTTTTTATTCTTCATGATATCTTCTAACAATTATAAGTTATGCAATTACCCGGGACACAAATTGGCGATTTTTCCCATTCTGATGCTCAAATTGAAATTCGAATTCCAATGTAACTTCCGAACTGTTCACCATATTATTTTCCCCTTCAAAATATACATAACCATCAAGAGAAACATCAGCTTCCAATATGCCTCTCACAATCGTACATGTATCATCCTCTTCCTGTTCTACCCGGACAACTTTGACATTTTCTATTTGATCCAATTCTGCATAGTCAACATATGTCTCAAACGCTTCATCCAATTCCTGACCTTCCATGTTCATAACAGAATCGTCAATTTCATTATACAAGTCATCCCAAAATTCGTTTTCTATGATTGTAGCGACCAGATTTCTATCATATTTCACGTATATCAGTCTCCCTGTGTCAAAAAATATTTAATTGCGTCCCAATAAGGTGGCAGTTCTTCTGAACATTCAATTTTTTTCAATTCCCGCTGTTTTTCTTCTCCATTCAACTGGAACACATTAAACGTCCATAAAGCGTTTTCTCTGGCACGACATAAACGTTTATCATTCAGGTTCAACTTTGTAATTGTATACTCAGCTGCCTCATCTGTCTTTTCCGCCGGCTGTATTGTTCCGTCCTGCTGATATCGAAAATGACTTTCACAATCCTTCTCCAGCGGAGAAATCATCCGCTTTGCATCAAAATTATTTTCTTTTTTATGCCCACAGTGCCTGCGATTGTCTCCATTACAAGAAGCATGAAGATTATTATAGGTCAGAGATAAATCCTGATTTTGTGCCTGAGGTCGAAAATGTTCCACATGAAAACTATTCTTTTGTACTTCAGTCTCTGTATTTTTAATATAAGAACAACAATAGCAGCAAAGATGTCTCTGTTCTGCAAGCAATGCATTCTTTAATATTTGCAGTTCCTTTTCATGCCGGATATCCTCATACCCTGCTTCTCTTTTATGCTTATTCTTGAATTTTTTCTTCCACCGGCTTACTTCTTCTGGTTCACCTGTCTTTTGAATATAAATCATAAAAACTTTATCGCCCTTTTGCAATCAAGATTCTTGCACGCACAACTTTCGTATTCTCTTCCGATGTCATCCATGCAAGCTTATTTACAAGTTTTTCTGCCTCATCATATGCTTTTTCATTCAGATACACATTTATTTGCTCTAAGAGTTCCGTTGTCTTCCTGTTATATACTTCGGTATCCATGTAATCTTCCAGAATTGTATTGACATCCCAGCCGTTCATCGGCTCCATCGGTTCTGCCAAAACCAGATGCGTTTCTGCATCTTCATGCAAACGTATTACCTGTATATTTTCATCCACAGACTCCAGCACTTTCGGAGCATGTGTGGAAACAATAAACTGAATATTGGGAAAAGTATTCTGTAAAGCCGGAAAAATCTTCTCCTGCCACTTCGGATGCAGATGCAGATCAATTTCATCAATCAGCACAATGCCATCCCCTTCCAACGGATTCTCCCTCTTTGGATTTGCAATTGCCAGCCTCCGGCTCAGATCGCCTACCAGTGCGATTACACTTTTTTCTCCTTCTGACAATTGATAAAATGCCAATTCCAATTCTTTTTTGATGACAATAAGTTCCGCATCTTCTTCTGTTACTTTCACACGAATTTCCGAAAATCCATCTCCCAATGCGTTTAATATGGCTTTTTTTACTGCATGTAACTGTGGATCTTCTGCATTCGGTGTTTCCACTCGTATACTGTTTTCATATTCCTGTCTTCCCCGGAACCATTCAAAAAATAACCGGAAATTGATCACTCCTCCAAATGCAGAATCTCTCCACGCATCCAGCTTCCCTGCTCCTGTATAACGCCTTCTCAATTTACGTGTTTTTTCATTATAGCGGTCAACTCCATAAAACACATAAACAGGAATATTTTCATTATTTAAAGTAAACTCTTTCTGTGGTGTTTCCGTGTCATCGTTTTCATACTCTTCTTCTGTTTCCAAATAATCTCCCAGATACTGTTTTCGAATATATTCCGAAACTCTCTTCAGTTCTGTGGAATTATGCAGATTTTTCCCCTGAATTCTTTTTCGGTAATAGTGAAAATTATTTCCCTGGTCTTCAAGAAACAACGTTATTTTTGCCTCTTCTTCTCCAACTTTTACATCTTTTTCTCCTAAAAGAGAGGCTGTTATCTGTTCATCCTGTGCTGCTTCCTGCATAATTCTGGAAAAGAGAAGATTGCAGACATCTAGTATTGACGATTTTCCCATTCCGTTTACTCCATAAAAAATGGCATCTTTTCCGTTTAATACTATTTCTGTATCTGAAAAACCTCTGAAATTGTGCACTTGCAGTTTGTCTATTCTCACGCTTTTCTATCTCCTAAACCTTCGAATGCATACCATTAAGCTATTTATCATCTTTTCAGTAGTATCATACTTTAATTCTTTTATTTATGCAAGATTTTCCCATTCCAGCTCTTATCCTTCCGTCCTTCTTACCGACTCTTTCCAGTCACACACACGATATTCTTCCTTATATTCACTCATCTGCATATCGTACACACTGTCACCAAACGCTTTGCCCGTCAGGGTGCCAATTTTTCCCGGAATCTTTTTCATCAGCCGGATGATCCAGCCAGTCGCTGGAATCATCACAAGCCGGTGTCCTTTTACCATAGCGATCATCTGCACCAGATCCGAAGTATTGATATACTGCTCGTTCTGTGGGAAAAACACTCCGGTCTCTTCGTTGTCGATCATCCGTTTGACAAACTGTGCCAGATTTTCTATATAAAGCATGGAACGCTGATTATGTACAATCGGAAATAGCGGAAGTTTTCCTGCCAGTTTTGCAAGCTGTGGATAGTTTCCCTTTGATCCCTTTCCGTAAATCATCGGTGGGCGCAATACAACAACCTTAAAACGTTCATCTGCCAATGCCTGTATTTTCTGATCCGCCTGCCATTTGCTGTCTCCATAGAAATTCAATGGTTTGGGAATTGTATTTTCTGTGATTTTCTTTTCTTTACATCCGCTGTATACAATCATGGAAGACATAAAGAGAAACTGCTGCACGCCTTCCTTTTTGGCTTTTTCGGCTGTCTCTACTGCCAGATCTGTATTCACACGGTAATACTGCTTCTTTTCTTCTTCCGACACCTGTCCCACATCTGCATGTGCGATTCCCGCCACATGATAAACCACATCATATGCAGAAAAATCGTGTGTCCGCCAGATTTGTGTTCTCATATCCAGCGTGTCAACCTGATAATACTCCGGCCATTGTCTCAGCCATGCCTCCACGGAAGTTCCCACATAACTGCCGCTTCCGGTGATCAGAATCTTCTTTTTTCTCCTGCCCTTTTCACGTTCTTCTGTGTCTTTTGCAATGGTTTCCTTTTTTGCGCTGCTCTGTGCTGTTTCGCTTTTGTGCGCTTCTGTCTCTTCTTCCTCTTTGTTCAGTTCGCCGGTTCCACCTTCAACCACGCCGTTGTGCATGAGCACGGAGCCAATTGTGCCAAGAAAACATTTCAGATCCATCCATGGTCCCAGATGTTTGACATATTCGCCATCCAGTCTTGCTTTGTCCGGAATCTCCAGTTCATCTCTGCCATTGATCTGTGCCCACCCGGTCAGCCCCGGTGTCACATCATTGGCACCATATTTCTCACGCTCTGCTACCAGATCATCCTGATTCCACAGTGCCGGCCGCGGTCCTACGATACTCATTTCTCCTTTGAAGATATTAAAAATCTGCGGCAGTTCATCCAGACTGGTTTTGCGCAGGAATTTTCCTACCTTTGTGATGTACTGCTCCGGATTCTCCAGCATATGTGTCGGTACATCCTTCGGTGTGTCAATCCGCATGGTACGGAATTTGTAAATCTGGAAGAAACTCCGGTGGATGCCGACACGCTTCTGCTTAAATAATATCGGTCCGGGTGTATCCAGTTTGATCGCAATACATAAAAAAAGAAGGAGTGGTGATAAAATCACGATCGCCATCCCACTTAATATGATATCAATTCCTCTTTTGATGTAATGGTATCCTTTCATGGCTGACTTGCTCCTTCCTGATTTCCCATATTTTCATAAATTTACATATGTTATATCATACTCTATTTTAGTGCATATTGCAATGACTGTGATTATTACTTCCATTACTAATTTTATCTCATTGTTTTTTCGGTGTGTAAGCCTACATCACATAAGAGGCTCCACAATTGTTATCTTTACAATTTCTATTTTCCATGGTATTCCAAGTAAATTGTATCTACTTGCTCACTCTCACTTTTTTAATCATCTATTTTTATTATCATATATCCTTCTCATTAATCTGTTCTTTCTTACGCCTCATAGTTCTCATTATTTCAAAAAATTTTTCAATCACAGAATTTTTAGCACTTTACATGTTAATACAAAATTATTTGATTTGAAGGATAATAAGAAGTTATCTGTTATGCAGTTTGAAAAGATGATGGATAATTAATGATTATGGATTAATAAAAGAAAGGAATCGCTATGAGTATTTCTATTGAAGAATTTATTACGGATTTTGCTTATAAGTTAAATAATGAACAAGTATCTGTTTTCATTGGTTCTGGTGTTTCAACAGAGTTAAAATTACCTAATTGGAAAGATCTATTTAAAGATATAGCGGCAAAGATCTCTTTAAATATCGATGAAATTGACGATTATTATCAATTGGCTCAGTACTATAGTAATAAATATAGCGTAAGTGATTTAAAAAGAAGTATATTACCTAAAATTCAAACATTAAATACAGACAGCCCTACACTTAACAACTTATTAGACTTGAAATTTCATTCTATATGGACAACAAATTTTGATAATGCTATTGAAAACTGTTTGTTTAGTAAAAAAATAAATTATTTAAAGGTTCATAATGATAAAGATTTAGCCTGTATTAATATGAATGACTACCCTATAATTTACAAAATTAATGGAGACATTAGTGATTTAGACAATATTATATTGACACAAAGGGATTGGGAAAATTTTACATACAAAAGACCTACAATGTTAAATTTCTTAAACAAAGAACTTGTTTCGAATACATTTCTATTCATAGGGTATAGCTTTAAAGATAAGTTAGTAAAAACGTCTTTAAGTACAATCCAACAGTTTGTTGGAAATAATGGAATGCATCATTATGCTATTTTTGAAAAGGATAATAAAATAGAGTTTAAATATTATATTGATGATTTAGAAAAAAATTATAATGTAAAAGCAGTTTTAGTTGAAAAATACACAGATGTACCGGAAATTTTAAAACAAATTTATTTAAAAACTATTGAAAGAAATGTTTTTATTTCAGGTAGATTAGATGATTACAATGAAGAAACAGAACTGTTTGCAAACAATTTGCTAAATTGTTTGGCTGTTGAATTATTAGAAAAAGAATTTAACATATGTACTGGAATGGGAAGAAAAATAGGTTATTTTGTTGCGGGACCATCGATTCAATATCTTTTATCAAAAGGTATACATAAAATAGATAAGCGAATTCAAATTAGACCATTCGATGATAATCTTACTGCTAAAGATTTTAGTTCCTATAGAAACTATTTGATTTCACAAAATAATATTGCAATTTTTGTCTTTGGTCAAAAATTTGTTAATGGCATATCTCAAAATTCCAAAGGTGTTATAGAAGAATTTCAGATCGCTAAGAAAATGAATAAAATTATTATTCCAATAGGAAGTACTGGTTTTGCTGCTCGTGAAATATTTGATGCCGTAAAGGCTAATATTGTTGATTTTCCTTATCTTGAACCTTACTATACTGTATTGGAAAATGAGACTGACATTAATAAAATTTGCAAAACTGTGGCTTCGATTATAGATTCTGTCGTAAATATTTATTAAGTTTAATGATAACTGCAAGCTGAAATATACTAAAACTCAAATGATCTAAAGAAATATTAAATGAGGTAAAATTTATAATCCGGTGAATAATAATATCTATAGTATTATTTTCATTTTGTGTATCAACATACAAATACATAGAATAAAGCATAGCAATTCTGGCCGAGTAATTACCTAAATCTAAGTTTATAAAAGCCTCTGCCAATTTATGTAAATAACATAAATTATTGTTTGAACAATATTGTGCTATTTCAGACATAGATCGTAAATCCATTGTTTTGACTTGGTCATATAGTAATTTTTCTATTATCTGATTGGTTACAAAAAGTGTACCGCTGTGCTTATTTATTTCATTATATATTATTTTACGAATCCAATTATAATGTTCAGGGAGTTGGTTAGCCTCTAACAAATATAATATTGGAAATAATTTAATTGTTCCTTGTTCATATAACGTTTGAGCGTAATCCAATTCTTCGACTGCACATTTACTTGTAAAAAAATTGGGAGATAAAATGAATATAACATATTTACTATCTTTTATACCATGTTCGAAATTTGTCTCAAATCTAGCATCACTGAGATACATATCATGAAAATCATACCACACATTAAAGCCATAGTTTTTTAAGTGAAAAACCATAGATTCTACAATGGTATATCTATCTTTACTTGAGTAACCAATAAAAATCATATATTCCTCCAATTTTCGTGTATCAACTACTACATCATCATTAATTATTCATCATCTTTTCAAACTGCATAACAGATAACTTCTTATTATCTTTCAATCTTTTTTCTATTATATTAAAGATTATAACATACCTTTCAAAAAAATATAACAAAATCCCTTATTTTAATCCATTTTTCTTATTTAAACGGCAATTTATTGTTTAATCTCACCGTTTTCCCATCAAAACATCACCTTTCGACATCCACATTCTGTATTTTCCCGAAGTCTATACCATATCCTTTCCCACCCATACTGATACAGGAAACACCACAGTTCTATCCATGTAATTGTTACATATTGTACAATTTTTTCAATTTTTGTCTTATCCAACAAAATCTCCCCCATTTCATGTACCATATACTCCTAAACAAAACTTCATATACAAAGGAGACCACCCATGAATAATTTACAGACACACATCAACAACTATCTGGAACACTGCCGTCACCAAAAACGCCTGGATTCCAAGACTCTGAAAGCATATCGCATCGACCTTCAGCAATTTTATGCCATTTTTTCATGCAGGGATGTTTCTGATATTACACCGGATCTGTTGGAAAATTATATTGGCAGTCTGCACCAGAAGTACAAACCCAAAACCGTAAAAAGAAAGATTGCCTCGGTCAAAGCTCTTTTTCACTACCTGGAATATAAAGAAATCATCGCCCGGAATCCTTTCAACAAGGTGCAGATCAAATTCCGCGAACCTGTGATTTTGCCGAAAACCATTCCATTGCACACGATCGAAATTTTCTTATCTACGATCTATGAGCAGCGCACCGTCGCCAAAACGGATTATCAGAGAAAAAACGCTTTGCGGGATGCCGCTGTCATAGAACTTTTATTTGCAACCGGAATACGGATTTCCGAATTATGCGCTCTGCGTATCTGTGACATTGATTTGTACGATGGATCAGTCCTGATCTACGGAAAAGGTTCCAAAGAACGAATTGTTCAGATCGGAAACCACGAGGTCATACAGATTCTGTCGGAATACCGCAATGAATTTCTCCCCCAGATGGAAACCTGCCAGCATTTCTTTGCGACGCTAAACGGAACGGCATTATCCGATCAGTCGGTACGGCGGATGATCAACAAATATGCTTCTCTTGCTGCAATTGAACAGCATATTACACCGCATATGTTCCGGCATACATTTGCCACCAGCCTTTTAGAAGCGGATGTCGATATCCGCTATATACAGGAAATGCTTGGTCACAGTTCCATTCATATCACAGAAATCTATACGCATGTTGCCATGTCAAAGCAGCGTGCCATCCTCACTACCAGACATCCCCGCAATACGTTTCATCTGTAAAAAGCAAAACAGCAATTCACGTGCCATGCACGGAATTGCTGTCATTGATAGCCGTTCTATTTTTACTTATTTATTCTCCCCCGCCAGTTCCGGATGATACGTCGACACGATTTTTTTGACACACTCCCGGATGTCTTCCGGTTCTGTCACAACGTACTCTTTTAATTCTTCCAACTGCTGCATGAATTTTTCTTCATCCAGTTCAATCGGCCTGCCGATATGAATCAGATTGTTTGCGGTATCCTGCATCCCTTCTTCATCCATCAACATCTCTTCATAAAGTTTTTCTCCCGGGCGAAGTCCTGTGAAAATGATATGGATATCCTCATCCGGCTTGTGACCGGAAAGAAGAATCAGGTTCTTTGCCAGATCCAGAATCTTGACTGGCTCTCCCATATCCAGAACAAAAATTTCTCCACCTTTGGCATAGGTGCCCGCCTGCAGCACCAGTGATACCGCTTCCGGAATTGTCATAAAATACCGCACGATATCCGGATGGGTAACCGTGACCGGGCCTCCACGCTCAATCTGTTTTTTGAACAGCGGAATCACACTTCCGTTACTGCCAAGCACATTTCCAAAACGCACGGCTACGAAATCTGTCTTCGATCTGCGGTTATAGGTCTGAATGATCATCTCACAGATGCGCTTGCTGGCACCCATGATATTGGTTGGATTAACTGCCTTATCCGTGGAAATCATCACAAATTTCTTCACACCGTACCGATCTGCCGCCTGCACAATCTTCCATGTGCCAAGCACGTTATTCTTAATTGCCTCGTTCGGACTCTCTTCCATGAGAGGCACATGTTTATGTGCCGCTGCATGATAGATAATCTCCGGCTTGTAATGTTCAAAAATCCAGTTCATACGATTCGTATTCCGCACGGATGCGATCAGCACAACAAGATCCAGATCCGGGAATCGGACTTTCAATTCGTTTTGCACATCATAGGTCGTATTCTCATAAATATCCACAATAATTAGCTGTTTTGGCTTGTGTGCGGCAATCTGCCGGCACAATTCGCTTCCGATAGAGCCGCCACCACCGGTCACCATGATTACCTTTCCGGATACATAATCCATGATAGACTGCAGATCAACGGTCACCGGATCTCTGCCTAACAGGTCATTGACATCTACATCTTTCAGTTTGCTGACGCTGACATCGCCGTTTACAAGCTGGTAAATGCCGGGCAGACGTTTCAATGTGCATCCGGTTTCTTTGCAGATATCAAGAATCCCCTTGATCTGTTTCTGTGTGGCCGATGGCATGGCAATGATGATCTCATGCACATGCAGTTCTTCGACTTTTTCCAGAATATCGCTCCGATCTCCTACGACTTTCGCTCCATGAATATAATTGCCGATCTTGTTCCGGTCATCATCAATCACACCAACAACCTTCTTTTTCACATAGCGGCTGTTGTTGATTTCTTTGATGATCTGGTTTCCTGCATCCCCTGCTCCGATCACAAGTACATTCCGTCTGTACACGCCGGCTCTGCGCATATTGCGAAGCACACGCAGTCCGCGGTAAGAATATCTGCATCCCATGACAAATACAAACAGAAACAATCCATACAGAATGTAAAAGCTTCTTGGCACCGGGTACATATCCCCCCAGTTCCGAAGCAATATCAGCACTGTCACAACAACGGTATCCAGAATACATGCTGAAACCACATACATCATTTCCAGTGCTCCCGCATAGCTCCAGAGACTGGAATACAGCCGGAGCATCCAGAAAATGATCAGTGTAACAATGATCATAAAAGGAAGTGCTCTCCACACTTCATCCATATATTGAAACGGTACGCTTTTGATATTCAGATCAAACCGAATCAATAACGCAACTATGCTTGCAGCAAACACTGCAAGCACGTCGTAGCACATCAGAAAAATCCGTCTGATCAGTAATTGTTTATCTTGAATGATTTTTTTCATAATTTCAATCTGTTATTTTTGATTCTTTCTCTGTTTTCTCGATTGTTTTTTCGATGATTTCTTCCTGACTGAGGATTCTGTCACTCCTGCCCCTTTAGTATTCTGTACCGTCTGCGCGGTATCTGCTTTTGCACTCTCTGCTGCTTTTGGAATACTCTGTTTTACGGCAGTATCACTTTCTGCAGAAACCGCTGTTTCTTTAACAAAAAGATTTTCTTTCTTTACGAGCATACGGTTCACTGCAAGTCCCAGACCAAGCATACCCCAGAATACCGGAGCGGTACATACATTGGAATCATTTGCGATACCTGCAATCATATACACCAGCACTGCCGCAAATAATCCAAATCCAACCCAGCTGATACTCTCGTGCAGATCCACTCTGCGGTAAATGCGTACCGACTGTACCAGATACCAGAACAGAAATACCAGAAGTGCCAGAGTACCGAGTAATCCGGTTTCCACCCACTGCTGCAGATACCAGCTATGGGCTTTTACGTCATAGCTGTTTGCACCGTAAACATAGTTCTGACTGATATAATCTTCCTGTGGCACTTCAAACATATAGGTATTTGCCCCACTCCCCATAAAAGCATGCTTTCCAAGAAGAGGAATCGTTTTATTCCAGATATGTCCACGGTTACTCATTGCATCATCCAAAAATACGTTTGAAACCTTCGGATTCTCAAACTTCACTAATTTTCCTGCTGGATTGAGATATTCATATCCGTCCGTATCATTTTTTGAGAAATCCCATTCGACACCATCTATGATCATCTTTATTCCTGCTGTATTATCGGTAAACATGATCGGCTGAATCTGTATATTTGCAAACCGTTCATCATTGAGGGCCAAAATATGATTTTCCTGATCTACCTCTGTTGTCTGAATCTCCTGACCATCTGCATCTTTGCATACCACGGTGATTACACCGTCGCTCCCCAGATCATAGGACATATACAGAGGATTGTTCCAGATATCAAGTTCCACATCATCTGTGTTTGTTTTGATATCGTTTAAAGAGAACTGATCTTTCATATGATAGGTTCCAACAACCGTCTTTTTAAGAGTTTGACCGATGCCTGTCGTATTTGCCAACACTCCTGCTGCAATCACTCCAATGACAACTACAACAATCCCGGCTGCAAATAATTTTTTCTTCCGGCTGAGCAAAACCAATGCGAGAATCACCGCTCCAATTGCCAGTGCAATAAATCCGGAAGAACTTCTGCTTCCAACCAGTGCTACAATGCAACAAATCTCTGTGACTGCGATTACAAGACGATGCCACATCTTTTTTGCCCCAATAAACAGGCAGATCAGCAGTGGAATTAACATACCAAAATAAAATGACAAAAAGTTTGGATTGTAAAGTGTCGTATACGCAGTCTTATCTGCGAAATTAAAGGAAATCTTATCTAACTGGTTCCACCAGCTTGTGTCCGTCATCAGATGTTTGCCCAGAGATGTCTTAAAATAATCCAATCCAAAGACCTGGAAAAATCCAATCAGAGTAACAATTGCGATTCCAATGCCGGACCAGCGCAGGATTACCTCTATCTGTTTTTCTTCCTGTACATAATTATAGACATAATAACACAGTATCATATAGACAAATACAACCCATACAGGCTCAAAAAGTTCATATGTACCATGTGCCACCCAGTATTTGTGACTGGAAAACAGGGCAGACATTGCAACAAACAATGCATACACCATCAGAAAATAAAAGGAATTTTCAAATGCAAACTCCTTTTTATTCAAATACCGGATCAGTAAAATTGCGAGCATTACAACTCCCACAAGGATGATCGCAATCATCTTCCATGCAAAAAAGAAATCCGTCTGTTTTGCGGCGCTCTCCGGATACCAGTCAAACTGTGCCAGATTTGTGTCATAAACAAAAGAATGCACAATGATTGGAATCAATCCGATCAACAAAATAACGGGAATCAATATCTTATTTGCTTTTAACGTGTTTTTGTTTCCATTCGTATTCAAGATTATTTTCTCCTTATGTTTCATTGCCTATAATCATACCCCAAATTTTATTTTTTTTCAATCATTCCGGCATGTGGATTTTATTTTTCTTTTTATATAGGTAAAAACACTTTTTTGTTACTTGTGTGTTACTTAAAAATTTTACAAATAAATGTGTATGATTGACACGATAATATAAATTTTTACACACGAAAGGAAGAAAAATGAGATTACCAAACGGATACGGCGGAGTCGTAAAACTCTCCGGCAACAGAAGAAGACCCTATGCAGCACGCATCACTACGGGCTGGCACATCAATGACATCACGGGAAAGCGCATCCAGCACTACCAGATTCTGGGGTACGCTCCTACCCGGTCGGAAGCTCTGCAGATTCTGGCACGTTACAACAATTATCCCATTGATGGGGAAACTCTGAGATTAACCTTCCGGGAAATTTATCTCCGATGGTCCGAAGAAAAGTTTCCTACCATTTCCCACTCCAACATCAAAGGCTATCGGGCAGCATTTGCCACTTGTGAAAACATTGCTGATATGCCATTTCACAATTTGAGACTCAATGATTTACAGCAGGTGATTGATCACAGCGGCAAGAACTATCCTACCCTGAAAAAAATCCGTGTTCTCTTTAACCAGCTCTATTCTTATGCCATGAAACACGAAATTGTCTCAAAAGATTATTCTGCCTATGTAAATATCTCGAAATACAAAGACCGGAATCCTAATAAAAACATACGAAGCTGTTTTTCCACTTCTGAAATTGCTCTCCTGTGGAAACACAAAAACGATCTCTATTGCCAGACAGTCCTCATGCTGATATACAATGGGGTCCGTGTCTCAGAGCTTTTGGATCTGAAAAAAGAAAACGTTCATCTGTCCGAACAATATTTTGATGTCATTGACAGCAAAACCGAAAACGGCATTCGAAAAGTTCCGATTGCTGACAAAGTACTCCCCTTTTACCAGCGCTGGCTTCATGACTGTTCCGATTGTGAATATCTCATCCATACTCTGGACAGCCAGCATTTTACCTATTATATGTATTACCACAATGTTTTCCAGCCTCTGATGTTTCGTCTGCACATCGATCATACGCCTCACTGCTGCCGGCACACCACGATTTCCCTGCTCGCCGAAGCACATGTCGACCAGACTACCATCAAAAAAATTGTCGGTCATTCCGGCGCTATGTCCCTGACGGAACGGATTTACACACATCTGGATGTACCTGCGCTGGTCGAAGCCATAAATCAGATTTAATCGCTTCTTGTATGTTGCTTGCGTGTTACTTGTAGAAGTGATTTTGCCCCAAACTCTGTTTACAAATCCGGTATTTCCAACACTTCTGTGGAAAATACCATGCGTATTTCCGGTTAAGGTAACTTACAAGACTTCTACAAAGAAGAATGCTAAGGCAAAGACAAAGAAACTTACTTACACACTGAAAGTTGCTAAGGTAGGCGTTGCTTTATCTGGAGATTCAGTAGTAGCTATTGGAAGCACAACTAAGTTAACAAATACTAAGAAAAATTCTTCAAGAGCTAAGATTACTTACACGTCAAGCGATGATTCTATCGCAACAGTAGCAGCTGACGGTACAGTAACTGGTGTTAAGGCTGGTAAGGTAACAATCACAGCTAAGATTACCGTTGGTAAGGATTCAGCTACAACTACTAAGGATGTAGAAGTTAAGAACTATGTTCTTAAGGCTGTAAAGCAGACAAAGGCAAATGAATTTGAATCTACAATTGTTGGCACAACCAAAAACATTAAACCTTCTGACATTACAATGAAGAATACTGAGACAAATGTTGTCGTTCCTGTTAAAGCAGTAAGCGTAGATAGCAAGGATGCAACAAAGGTTACACTTACAACATTTGCTAATGTAACAGACGGAAAAACATATGAAGTAACACTTGACGGAACAACACAGACTGTTGTTGCAACAGATGGAAAGATTGAAACTGTTAATGTAAATAAGGCTACTATTCCATATGCAACAGAAACAGAAATTAAGTTAGTATCAAAAGACGTTAATGGTGTAATTATTGATGAAGTGGCTTATGGAAAGCAGGATTCCTCTAAGTATGATTTCTCACTTTCTACAAGTAATGGTTATGTAAACGGGTCTAAATTGTACTTAAACAAGATTGGTGACACTGCTACTGCAGAGGTTACTTACAAAACTGGTAAATATGATGCAAATGGTAAGCCAGAAGGAAATATTACATCTGGAAAGCTTACAATCACAGCAGTAGATCAGGCTTCTGTAAACAGCTACGATGTTAAAATCGCAAAAGCTGGTAAAAAGTTTGATAAAGTTGTAGCAAATAAGCAGATCGCTGTAGGTGAGACTTCAGCAAATACAGCTTACTTCCAGATTAAAGATGTTGATAACAACGAAATTAGTTACTACACAGATTATACTGTAGAGTCTAGTGACAACAGCATTTTAATGGTAGATGATGCATCTATCGCAGATAAAGAAGCTGTATTAACTCCTGTAAAGGCTGGTACTGCGTACCTGTTAATTAAGAAAAATAACACAATTGTTGGTTCTGTGGCAATTACAGTAGTTGCTGAAAAAGCAGTTACAACTATGTCTGTTGATAAGGCTTCTGTAGCTCTCTCAACACAGTTGGCAAAACCAGGAACTGTTACTGCAAGCTTTAAGGATCAGTACGGCGCAGATATTAAAGGTGATGCCGATAAGGTTTCTGTTTCTTGCCTGAGCACATCTGCAGACAAGGTAAAAACAGACGATGTTACAGCTAATGCCTCTAGTAAATATTTCTCTGTCGCACAGAATGGAAATAATGTAGCTGTTACATTTAATGTAGCAAACGTTACAAAGGGATCTTATGTATATAAAATTGCTTATATGAAAGATGGTAAGGAAGTTTGCGCTAAGACAGTAAATGTAAATGTTCAGACTCCTGCAGATCCAGGAAAGGGAAGCGTTTCCTATGCACTGAATGTAAATACTGCAAAGGTTGATACTCTTGTCGATGATAATCATAACAAAGCGGCAGGAACTAACTATGATGTAACAGTAGATGTTACTGAGTCAATCGGTGGTGTTCCATATGCTACATTAAAACCAGCTGACACAATTGCAGATGGAAAAACTGGTGCAGATGCAACAACGGTAGAATCTATCGTTTATAAAGTAGTTGATAAAGATGGCAAGGCAATTTTTGATGATGTTACTAAGGTTAACAATGTAACTAACGCTGCTATTCAGGCTACTAATGGAAAGTTAACTGTTAATACTGTTTCTTTCAGCGCAATCAGTGCTCAGAAAAATCTTGCAAAAGGAACATATACTGTTACAGCTGTAATTACAACAAAGAAGGGAACTAATGATCCGGTTAAGACTACTTTTACTACAAGCTTTGTTGTAGAAGATTCTCAGCCTGCTGGTGAGGTTTCACGTGTTAAAGATACTGTAGCAGGCGGAACTATCAAGGCAATGGCTGAAGCAGCATTTAAGTATGTATATGAAGGAACTTCCTACGCAGCATCTGATGCTGATGAGACATTAACAGTTACAAATGTTGAAGGTATCACAAACGATAATAAGAAGATTGACAGTAAAAACTTTGCAACAGAAACTCTTACCACAAAGGGTAAAAAGGTTACTGTATCTAAGATTGTTGTTGAAGTTAAGACTGGTGATAAGGGGTATAAAGTAAACATCGAAGTCCCAGTAAACTTAACTATCACAGTAGGTGAATAAAAATTTTACATTCATAAAATAATATTTCATCTTTTGATTCCCCCGATTTTAATCGGGGGAATTTGAAATGTGATCATAAATTTATTAAATTAATCCAACTTTCTATGTTATAATAGTATAGAAGTTGGATTTTTAAAAAGGAGAAAAATGCATACATCTTTTTTATTAGGTAACAGGTTTAATTTGGCTGTAGGAATAAATACTTCTTATGCCGAATTTAAAAAAATGCTACTTTCACAACAATATCTTGATAATGTTCCAGAACTATTATCTATAATATACAGAGAAACTGAAGATAAACAATTTAGTTGGAATGATTTAGAGAAATATTTAGAAGAAAAATTGTATGACAAAGCATTTACTGAGAATCTTGAGAAATATAAAGAAATTAAATTCTGTAAAATTGAGAATAGATTAACTAATTTTTTACAACGACAAGAGGATAGAATTACTTCATTTTCAAAAGATATTGAGTTTGTCAAGTAAAGTGTGTAAATTTTTTGATTTTTTTGTGGTAGTCGATAAATCGACCACCATTTTTACGAGCTTCAATCAAACGGAAGTTCTTCATCTATGGATTTTGAGTCAGATGTTTTGCGAATATACCGGTCAATTAAATCTTCTGGAACAGGGATGTCTTCTTTTATCAGTAAAGCTAAAAGATGTCTGATATCAGCTTTCTGTTGATCTATAGTTTTCAGTGCTTGGTCATAGTCATTCCGCAGAAAATCGAGTTGTGCAAAAAATTCATCATCTACTTCATATGGGGCTGATTTCCGTCTGCTCATTTGAAATCTCCTTAGTAATTCTCGTATTTTAATATTCGGGTATGCATCTTATCATCCATTGAAAGCTGATTCCTTACCAGTGCCCAATTAGCCACAGGTCTGCCATTCCATTTCCTGTAAAGCTCGGTAATGCGCAGATATAATGCTTTCATTACGGCATCTTCGCTTGGAAATGAGCCTTTTTTAGTAACCTTGCGGAAGCTTGAATTTACGGATTCTATCGCATTTGTTGTATACATGACTTTTCGTACAGCACTGCCATAATTGAATAACTGCTCGATATTTGACCAGTTACGGATCCATACATCTATGCCCCCGGGATATTGGCTCCATGCCTGTTTAAAGCATTCAAACTCTGCTTCAGCAGCTTTTAAGCTGGATGCCCCATAAACCTTTTTTAATTGGGCAGTATAGGCTTTATAATCTTTTGAGGGAATGTATTTAATGGAATTCCTTATCAGATGGACAATGCATCTTTGCACAACAACATCCTTAAATATAGACTTTGCCCCTTCCTCAAGACCGGACACCCCATCCATACTTATAAAAAGAATGTCTTCAACCCCACGCGCCTTGATTTCATCGAAAATCTGTATCCAATAGTGTTTGCCTTCTGATTCTCCAATCCATATCCCCAGAATGTCTTTGATTCCGTTTACATCATATCCGAGCACAATATAAACAGCGCAGTTCTTTGTCTCCATTTCCTTACGGATGTTTACATACAGGCAGTCAACAAAGATAAAACTGTAAAATTTCTTTAATGGTCTGTTTTGCCATTCATTTTCCGTTTCTATAACCTGATCTGTGATATTCGAAATGGTTTCGTGTGAAATCTCAAATCCATAAATATCTTCAATTGTATCAGCAATATCACGCTGGCTCATACAATGCATCTTCCTGCCGGAGATTATATTCTTGAAATGAATTTTGAAACGGAAGTTAATTATGATCTAACTGTTAGCAGAATTTCAGAAAATGCAAAATTAAATTATTCAAAACTTGATCTTACAAAAGGTTTTAACAAACAGATAAAGGCAGAAGGGGGAACTATTAAAAGTTGTAGTTCTAGCAATAAGAAAGTTGCAACAGTAAATAATTCAGGAAAAATTTCCACAAAAAACATCGGAAAAACTACAATTACGGTAAAGTTGTCAAATAACAAAAAGCTGTCATGTGTCGTTTCAGTAAAACCAAACAAGTATCAAGCCAAAAAAATTACAATCGAAGATGTTGTTTACAATACATCGAAAATGAAAGCATATGCAGCATCATTTGATGCAAAAGGCAATTTGCATTTAAAATTTAAATTGGTCAATAATAGTTATGGGAAAATCACAAATATATCAAAATTCAAAGTTTGTGTAAAAGATTCTTCGAATAAAAGCTTTGTATCTTATAGTAAGAACAATTTCAAGACAAATGTTGCCAGCTATAGAGATAAGGATTGTACAATAATAATTCCTAAATCCACATTGAAAAAAAGTTATAAAAAAATAGATTTACGCACTGCGAAAATTTCAATTAGCGGAAATTTTGCATCTGCATCTTTATAAATAATATTCATAAAAATAACCTAATAAAAAACTCTGAGCGATTTCTCGCTCAGAGTTTGGCTAAAATAAAGTCTTATTTAGCTGTGATAGAAAGTGACACCTTGACTTCCTTATCTACATATCCGATAGTATTTCCATCTGCATCATGGAATGCAACTCTTACGGTAACTTTTGTTACATCAGCAGTTTTTCCAGAAGGTAAAACTGTAGTCATATTATCAGCTGTAATTTTGCCATTGCCACCAATTACATTTGAATATCCTTCAATAGCAATGATAGTAGCTGACTGATCTCCATCTGCACCATATTTAACACCATCATAAGAATACTGGATTACAGAAGCAAGAGATGCCTGAATAGAAGCACCGGAAGTAACTTTTGCATCCTTTAACTTCATATCAGTGATTGCATCATTGGAAGTATCCTTAACAACAAATGACTTTGTAATTGTTGTCTTTGTATTCTTTGTAGAATCATAAGTATATCCTGCAGTAGTATGCTTTGGTTCAACTTCAATAGTAGCTGTAATTGCATAAGTTCCCTCTGCGAGTTTTGCGTATACATTAGAAGCATCTGCTTTAACAACGTTGATTTTTAAGTCATCAGTAACTCTTGAACTTCCATCGTTAAATGCAGCACCTGTGGTAACTGAACCCGGAATTGTGTTGTATACAACATCTCCCTTTGCATTTTTAACAGTATAGTAAATACCTCTTACCTTGCCGGCAGTCTTATCTGTTTCAGTATCCTTTGTATCATCCAAGACGTCGTTTGTAGTTAATTTTTTCTTTTCAACACCCTTCAGTAATTCAGATACATTAACAGTAAAAATACGATTGCTAGTATTATCTGCATTTACTACGGCATCTTCTTCTGTCTGTGTTGCATTGTTGCTATTTAAAATATTAAGGCTATAGGAAATAGAATCACCAGCTACACCAGCCTCCTGTACATTAACAGTAACAACCTGTGCACAAACTTCTTTTCCGTCTTTCTTGAAAGTAAACTTAAAGGTATAAGTTCCCTTTACATAGCTAGATCCAGTAACAGTATATTTTACTTTATTGCCGTTCATTGATGCATATCCTGGTACAGTAACATTTGCTTTGTCTACGCCATCCGGTGCACCTTCGCATGTAACTTCAATAGAACCATCATTAGCAGTAAACGCAAAATCATTTCCATACTGATCCTTAGTTGCTAATGTAATAGTTTCCTGGTTTGCATTTGCTGACTTGGATACTGTAACAGCAGTCTTATCAGCTGTCATAGTAACAACCTTTCTTGCTGCTACAACAGTTACAGGTACAGAAGCGACAATCTTATCATCTTTCTTAATGAAGATGTAAGCCGTTCCTTCTTTTGCAGGAATAAGCTTTACTTTGTTATTTGTCTGCATTGTATCACTGCCAAGCATTAATGTTGTCTTATCGCTTGACTCAACTTTGTAGTCACTGTAATTTGAAATTTCTTTTCCATCAGTGTCTTTAATTTCAAAGTATGCCCATACAGCGCTTGTCTCATCTACAGCAATTTTATCATTGTCCTTTAAAGAACTGAATTTTTTATTTGCATCACCAATTCTTACCTTGAAAGAACTTACAGTAGCCTGATCAGTAGCTGTGATTGTAAGCTTGTTTGGTCCGATGTTTCCATCTGCCTTACCATCTGCTGTATACTTATTTGTCTTATAGGTAATCTCGGCTGTTGCAGTGTCACCAACTTTATTTAAGTAAAGTTTAGATCCGTTTACATATCCGTTTGCTGTTGTAAGTGAGAAATCATAGTTTACATCAGATGTTCCGTAAGGAAGCTCTTTTAAGATAACTCCGTTGGCATCCTTTGCAACTAACTTAATTTCTGTCTCAGTTTTTACTGGAATGGTAGGCTTATCAATATTGATGGACGCAACCTTGTTGTCTGTAGCAACAAAGTTTACAGTTGTTCCATCTAATGTAACTGTATACTCTTTGCCATCATTCATATCTGAGAATGTTGTAAGAGTAACTTTTGTAGCATCTTTGCTGTCTACAGAAACAGACTTAACCGGAAGGACTACATTGTCAGGAGTCTTGATCGTTACCTCAGAAGCCTTAATATTCTTTGTAGCACCATCGATAGTTGCAGCAAGCTCATTTGTCTTGTTCTGTGCTACACTCTTAAGAACATAATTCTTAACTTCTACATCCTTAGTAGTTGTGGCTGAATCCTTACCAACGGTAATCTTAGCTGTGATTGTTGCCTTACCAGCCTTAA
>ERZ773110.420-NODE-420-length-44665-cov-4.580341_pt1 | contig 44665 bp, 39 predicted proteins | sample MGYA00580568_ERZ773110 | MGnify/ENA primary metagenome ERZ773110 (study PRJEB29015, sample SAMEA2737870) | human gut metagenome | biome: human gut; feature: human-associated habitat; material: faeces | place: China | collected 2012 ... | reverse complement strand
AGGGTCAAGGACTCGATGTCCTTGACCCTTTTCCAATCCCTCTGAGTGCAACAAGTTGCACCCACCGTCTCGCCTCCCGGCGTGGTTTAGCCACTTTATCAAAGTCTAAACAAATTTTCCTTTAAAATTCGGTTCAATTATCGGCAAACCGAGCTTTTCTACCGTATTCTCAATTACTTCTTTGGTGAAGTCGCCTTTCACAGGATATCCCGTAAACGTCATATAATAAATAACAAGTTCCTGCAAGGTCGGGTTCATAATATTTGTAATTTTGACCGTATCGTCGTCATTAAACTTGAAATTAAACTTTCTTACATGAGATGTTTCAATCGGTCTAATCCACAAATCAAGAGTGCCGTCCTCTTTCCAAGCGGCTTTGGAATATGCATGATATGTAACGTCGCCCAAAGTCATCTTGCTTATTCCATATTCACCGTTTAAGCCGACGTCAATCGTGTTTTCATATTCCTTTTCTTTCCAATAAAAAGTAAGCTTTTCATTGTCAAATGTAAGCTTCATTTCGCTTATCTCGCCGGGTTTTTTAAACCACATTTGAGTAATTGTGATTGATACAACAGAAACAAATTCGCTTGTTTTGCAGGTAATAAGCCTGCCTGAAATCTTTTCCTCAAGTTCACGGTTACGCTCACTCTTCGGCAAATCCTCAACACTGCAATTATCAATAGTGTCAAGCATTTGTTGATATTCCGCCTTGTTTTCAGGAAGTTCACCGTAGCCGAAACACTCAGGAAAATATTTCCAAAAGATTTTCATAACCTTATAGTCCTCCGCCTCTCCGCAGTTAAGAACTACAAGTGCGTCATATTCAGGAAACATAAAGCAACGCTGACCGAAAAGTCCGTCTGCTCTGTAGCTGTTAGAAACAGGATTGCGCCAAAATTGATAGCCGTAGCCCATCATATTATCAATATAGCCGTCAGATACGGAGTCAACCTGCTTTCTTGTTGCCTCTTTAACCCAAATTTCAGGAATAATTTGAGTGCCGTCTTTCCATTTACCGCCGTGAATATAGGGCAGGAAAAATTTTGCAAGGTCCTCACTTTTCATATAAAGGCCCCAACCGCCCGCATTGTTGCCTTTGCCGTCACTTTCCCAAAACGGCTTTTCAATTCCGAGAGGCTCAAAAATACGAGGATAGAGATAATCAATAACACTCATACCCGTAACCTTAGTAATAATGGCAGAAAGCATCGTGGTATTTTCACTTATATAATTAAACTTGGTATTAGGCGGAAGAAGAAAAGGAGCATTGAAAAAGTTTTGAACCCAATCCGTACCGCCTTTTTCGTCAAGCACGGTAATAAGCTTATCCGAATGCATTGTAAGAAGCATCCTGACGGTAATCATTCTGTTAAACGGGCGCTTACTCATTAAATATTCAGGAAAAAACTTAACAACCCTGTCATTAAGATTAATAAGTCCCTCACTTACTGCAAAGCCGACAGCAGTCGACGTAACGCTTTTGCTCATAGAATAAAGTACGTGAGGAATATCTTTATTATATGGCTTAAAAAAGCCTTGAGCGCAGACCTTGTCGTGCCTTACAACTGTAAAGCTTTGAAGTCCTAAATTATTCTCATTTATTTCATTAATAAAAGCTGTAATAGCACTGCTTTTTACACCGACTTGTTCCGGTGTGCAATGTTCCAAATTGCAATCCTTAAGTCTTTCCATAACGTACCCCTTAATAAAATTATTACTATGCTTAATATACACCTTTTCGCTTATTTTTTCAACATATTGTATAATATTTTAAATTGACATTTTAAATATTATGTATATAATTATAATTAGATTTGTATATCTCGGCATAAAAATATGTCCTGAAAGGTAAAATAAATGAAAAACAGACTGAAAAAACTGAATATATTTTTCATAGTGCTTTGTATAATTATTTCGTCAATTATTCCTACAGCGGCATTTGCGGCAAGCGAGGATGATTTGAGGTCAAGCGTTGTAAGCATTGCAAGCGATGAGGTCGGCTACACAGGTACATCGTCATATTCAAAATACGGCGATTGGTACGGTTATCAAGGCGGATGGTGCACAACGTTTGTATTATGGTGTTTTAATAAAGCGGGCAAGCAAAACGGCGTTACATTAAACGGTGTAATCATTCCTCGTGGCGGAAACTGCAGCAGTATGATTAGCTGGTTTAAGGATAAGGGCAGATATTATTCCCCGTCAAAATACACCCCAAAAAGCGGCGACCTTATCTTTTTTGACTGGACGGGCAGCGGCACAGCAGACCACGTAGGCATAGTCAATTACACCTCGGGCACTACTGTTTACACTATTGAGGGCAACTGTTCAGGAAAGGTTAAAGCAAGAGAATATACTAAAAAAGGTTCAAAACCTTACAACAATATCAGTTCAATTATCGGCTACGCAAGTCCAAAATTTTCTTCGGTTTCAGGCTCTTCAGCCGGCAAAACAACAACCAAAAAGCATACTACAACGAAGAAAGCAAAAACCACTAAGAAAGCAACCGTTTCTAAAAGGGTAACTACAAAGAAAGCAACCGCTTCTAAATCCACCACAAAAAAGGCTGCTACCAAAAAGGAAACAACTAAGGCAACAACTGTAACAACCACAACGCAAGCTGCCACAAAGGCGACTGCAAAAACAACAACCGAGCAAAGCGAAAGCGCACCGCTTACAAATCTTCAGATTTACGCTTCAAAATATGATTTGCAAATCGGCGACACAGTTAAGCTTGACTATTCGGTTGAGCCGTCAAACACAAATGCCGTAGTCGGTTATTTTTGCGATCAGGAAGGAATAATCGACATAGGTGCAAACGGTGAAATCACCGCAATCGGCAACGGAACGGCTACCGTTGTTGTTTGTGCAAATGACGATTTATATGCGCAGTGCGACTTTGTTGTTACCGACGCTGTCGGCGAGGTTACAACTGTCGGCGGCTCAAACGAGGAAAGCAGAAAGGTGGTTGACACACGAATTGACGTATCCACCACACAGGCAAATGCGCAAAGCGTATTAACAAGGCTCGGCGTTAATGTAAATATGCTTTCGCAAAATAAGCAATTATACATAGTTCCCGCTTCGATAGCAGGAGTTACGGTATTTATTTCAATTTTCATTGCAATTACAAAGAAGATTAAGAAAAAGAAAAAATAACTTCAAAGGAGATACAAATTTATGTTATTCAAACCTGAATATGATGAAAACGGCAAAAAAATTCTTTGCGAAATGAACGGCATCAATTCTGAAATGCTTATGGACATTTACGTTAAGAAAATGAAAAAGGGTGAAGTGCTTGAAATATGCGAGGATAAAAACGAATGTGCAATTTTGCTCCTTTCAGGCGACGTTACCTTTAAAGTGGAAGATGAAATAAACGAACGCTGCAAGAGAAAAAATCCTTTTGAAAAAAAGCCTTACGCAATTCATTTTTGCAAACAGGTTAAGGCTAGTGTTACCGCAAACGAGGACAGCGAAGTGCTCGTTCAAATGACAGATAATGAAAAAACTTGGAAAAGTGAATTTTACAATCCTGACAATTGCCTTTATCAAGAGTTTGGCAAGGGTCAATGGAACGGCACGGGTCACAGAATTGTATCAACAATGTTTGACCTTGACAATGCACCTGAGTCAAATATGGTTATGGGCGAAGTGTTCAACCAACCGGGACGTTGGTCAAGCTATCCGCCTCATCATCACCCGCAGCCTGAACTTTATTATTATCAATTCGACCATCCGGAGGGATTCGGTGCAGGCTTTGAGGGCAACACACCTTACAAAACAGAAAACGGAAGTTGCCTTTGCATAAGAGGCGGCAATGCTCACCAGCAGGTTACGGCACCGGGATATGAAATGTATTATGTTTGGCTTATTCGTCATCTTGATGGCGACCCATGGGATAAAACAAGAATTTATGTTCCGGAGTATGAATGGCTCGCAAACGCAGATTAAATCTTTAAATATATTAATTTTATGCATAAATATACAGCAATTATTCCTAAAATATTGACTTTATGCGATTATTGTGATAAATTATTGACACGGTTAGAAATAATCGTGTCTTTTATTATGTCATTAAAAACAAAATACGGAGGAAAATAAGATGAAATTAACAAAAAAAATTTCTGCTGTTGTTCTTGCCGCTCTTATGGCAGTAGTTGCAATCTTTGCAGGCTGTTCATCAACAAAGAGCAATAACGACAGTAAGACAAACAATGAATCAATCACATCTGCCGCTAAGGTTAAGGTTGTTGACATTGAGCTTTCAAGCGAAGAGTATGCTTTTGGTGTAGACAAGAAGCAGCCTGAGCTTAAGGAAAAATGCAACGAGCTTCTTAAGGAAATGAAGTCAAACGGCGAGCTTGATGAAATCAGCAATCACTACTTCGGTAACGGTGAGCCTGTAGGCGTTACTTCTGCTAAGCAGGATAAGTCAAAGGACCAGCTTGTTGTTGCAACAAATGCTGAGTTTGCACCGTTCGAGTACAAAGAGGGCGACAAGTTCTACGGTATTGATATGGAAATCGCTAAGCTTCTTGCCGATAAACTTGGCAAAGAGCTTGTAATCGTAGATATGGCTTTCGATGCTGTTCTTCTTTCAGTTCAGCAGCAAAAAGCTGATATCGGTATGGCAGGTCTTACAGTAAACCCTTCAAGAGCAAAACAAGTTGATTTCTCTGATTCATACTATTCAGCATCACAGAAAGTTATTTGCAAGGCTGACGACACAACATTTGACAAGTGCAAGACTAAAGAAGATGTTGACAAAATTCTTAAGAGTTTTGATTCATCAGTTCTTATCGGCGGTCAGACAGGCACAACAGGTCAGTCATACGTTCAGGGCAACGACGAATTCGGCTTTGAAAAGCTTGGCGCAACCTGGAAGGGCTATGCAAACGGCTCACTTGCTGTTCAGGATTTAATCAACGGCGGTATCAATTATGTTATTATTGACGCTGCTCCTGCACAAGCAATTACTAATGCTATTAATGCCGTAGCATAAATCAATTAAAAGATTGCCCATTCAAAAAGAATGGGCATTTTTTATAATATGAATATGAGGATTTATTAATGAATTTTGAAAAGAAATTTGAAGTGTTTTGGAAATTCTTTATTGACAACGGCGGCTACAATGTTGTTATTGAAGGCTTAAGAAACACTCTTATAATTGCTATACTCGGCCTTGTAATAGGTATCATTATAGGTACACTTATTGCAACAGTAAGAGTAGTACCGAAAACAAGCGGCATCTCAAAGGTGCTTGATGTGCTTGCAAAGTTTTATGTAAGTTTCTTCAGGGGTACGCCTATCGTAGTTCAGCTTCTTTTGTTCTACTATGTGCTTATGCCGCTTCTTTCAATTAATTTAAAGAGCGTGCCGGTTGCCGTTATTGTTTTTGGCTTAAACTCCGGCGCTTATATTTCAGAAATTATGAGAGCAGGTATTCTCTCTGTTGACCCCGGTCAAATGGAGGGCGGCCGTGCTGTAGGCTTAAGTTACGGCACAACAATGATGAAAATTGTTATTCCGCAGGCTGTTAAAAATATTCTTCCTACCCTTGGCAACGAATTTATTTCTCTTATTAAGGAAACCTCGGTTGTCAGCTTCGTAGGCGCAACAGACCTTTATCTTGCATTCCAGCGTATCGGTTCTAACACATACGACTTTATGGTTCCTTATCTTGTAATGGCTGTTATTTACATTGTAATGGTGTTTATAATTTCTACTCTTATCAAAATTATGGAAAGGAGTTTGAGAAAAAGTGATTACCGTTAAGAATTTGAAAAAAAGCTTTGGCGATAACGAAGTGCTCAAGGGCATTGATTACGAAATCAAGCAGGGCGAAAAAATAGTCATTATCGGGCCAAGCGGCTCAGGTAAAAGTACATTTTTAAGATGTTTGAATTTACTTGAAACTCCGACCGAAGGCGAAATTTATTTTGACAATCAGCTTATAACCGATAAAAAATGCGACATTAACAAAATTCGTGAGCATATGGGTATGGTTTTTCAGCACTTTAATCTTTTCAACAACAAAACCATACTTGAAAATATAACACTTGCTCCTGTCCAGCTTAAGGTTATGACCAAGGAGCAGGCAAACGCAAAGGCTATGGAGCTTTTAGAAAGGGTAGGTCTTGCTGACAAAGCAAATGCTTATCCATCCCAAATCTCCGGCGGTCAAAAGCAAAGAGCGGCAATAGTTCGTTCACTTGCAATGAATCCAAAGGTTATGCTTTTTGACGAACCTACCTCGGCACTCGACCCGGAAATGGTAGGCGAGGTTTTGCAGGTTATGAAAGACCTTGCAAACGAGGGTATGACAATGGTTGTTGTTACCCACGAAATGGGCTTTGCACGTGAGGTTGCCGATAAAGTAATCTTTATGGCAGACGGCTATATAGTTGAAGATGCACCGCCGAGTGAAATTTTCGGCGCACCGAAAGACCCAAGACTTCAACAATTCCTCAGAGCAGTATTATAAATAACAAATAGTTTTATATAAAACAAAAGCGTTGGAAAAAATTCCAACGCTTTTAATCTTTTTGTGTAAAATCAATGTGTATTATTATTTATAGTCTTATAATCGACATATTGATTGCCCGGCTTTGGATTGTCGCCTGTTTTAGCGGCAATAAGCTCACTTACCGTAACTATTTGATATCCCTTTGCTATAAGCTCCGGAACTACCTTTTCAACAGCGTCTGCCGTTGACGGATAAATATCGTGCATCAAAACGATTGAGCCGTCATAAGCATACTTGGTAATATTCTTATAAACCTTGCCAGCATCTTTAGAACGCCAATCTTCAGTATCAACCGACCAATAAGCAAGGGGCATTCCCTCTTTTTTGCACTCTTTTCTTATAGCAGGAGTAATACTGCCACCGGGGCATCTGAACATAGTCGGCGCTTTGCCGCTGATTTTTTCAATCTGCTTGCTTGCTTTTGAAATATCACTTGCCGTTACCTGAGAACCATAGTGATTATGAGAATACGTGTGGTTTCCAAGTTCGCAGCCAAGCTGAATTTCCTTGTCAAGCAAATGCTTTGTTTCATCATTAACACGCTCTCCTACCATAAAGAAGGTTGCACGTGCATTATATTTTTCAAGAACGTCAAGTATACGTTTAGTCGAATTAGAGCCGTTATAGTCATATGCAGGTCCGTCATCAAATGAAAATGCAATCATTGGTTTGGTTGGGTCAACCTTGCCGATATTAATATCTCTGTCGTAAATGGTAGCTTGACGAGTGTCGCTCCATTCACTGTATATCGTTTTATCATCAACAACCATATATGACCTTACACGGGTATAATAAACGTCGCCGACACTCAAATCCTTAACTGAAAAATTACGTGTTTCGCCGTCGCTTATTTGCTCGTTTTTATACTCTGAAAAATCACTGTTTTTAGAATACTGAATATCATATCCGGCTAAATTATCTTGGTCGTCCCACTCCATCGACAAAACGCCCTTTCCGCCTGAAAAGGCGTTGAGTACAGGCTTGCTTGGATTGGAATAAAACGTATATTCCTTTGCCTTTTTGCTTAAGTATTCTTTATTCATAAAAGAACGATAAGCCAAAACTTTAATTTTATATACGCTTGCGCTTGGGATATTTTTTATATCAAATTTGCAATTTTCATTGCCCTTACTTTCACCGAGCTTAACATACTTGTTAGCGTTATTATCAAGGTTATAAACATAGTAGCCATCTGCTTTTTTTACTTCTTTCCAAGAAAGCGAAATGGAATTTACGCTGTTTTTAGTCATTTTAACGTCTTTTACAGATGATAAATCCTTTGAACCGGTTAAGCAAAGTGCAGTTATTGTGGCAATGATAATTATAAAAATTGTAAGTGCTGAAAAAGATTTTATTTTTTTCTCCATAATTCGATTATCTCCGTTTCAAAAGCACCCAATTACCTAATAATTTCTTTAACTCCGTTTACCATTGCTAATATAGTACAAAAAACAAAAAAATGCAATATATTTTATACTTTATATTATTTTTTGTATGAAACAACAAAAAATTCGTTTTTTATCTGATATTATACATCATAATGACTAATTACTGTTTAAAGCATTAATACAAAGCGCCGTTCTTATAACAGTTTATGCGCTTACTTATATAAAAGATTACTTTAACATCACAAGTATTTTATTTCTTTTCAAGCCTTGCATAGTTTGCCATCATTTTTTTCGTTCCCGCCTTGTCAAAAGCAACCTCCAAAAGCATATCACCGCCCATTGGCGTAATGGTAAGAACTGTGCCTGTGCCAAATGATTTGTGGCATACGGTATCACCGACCTTAAAGTCAATATTATTCTTTTGTGCGGCATTGCCTGCTTGACCGAATTTGTGAGCGCTGCTTGACGACTGAGTATATGAGCCGATTTTATTATGTGAAGAATGACCAAGCTCATTTCTTGAAGCATTGGCATACGCCGTGCGTGGAGTAGTAAATCCCGTGCTTCTGCGTGCCACAACCGATTGGTCGTCAATAACAGAAGATGGAATTTCTCTTAAAAATCTTGAAGGCATATTACGTGAGGTTTGACCGTAAAGCATACGTTGCTGAGAAGAAATAAGATAAAGTTTTTTCTTTGCTCTTGTAATTCCGACATAAGCAAGGCGGCGCTCCTCCTCTAAATCCTCCTCGCTGAACATTGATTGATTTCCGGGGAAGATACCCTCCTCCATACCGGGAATGAATACAACAGGAAATTCAAGCCCCTTAGCCGAATGAAGCGTCATAAGAACTACTGCGTCCTCATCTTCATTGTATGAATCAATATCGGAAATAAGCGCAACATCCTCAAGAAATTCAGAAAGATTTGCGTCTTCGCTTTCTTCCTCATACTTGATAAACATTGATGAAAGTTCCTTGATATTGTTTACTCTGTCCTCGTATGTTTCAGGCTCCTCCTGAAGATAATCAAGATATTTGGTAACGTCCAAAACTTCTTGCAGTAAGTCGTTAAGCCCCATTCCGTTTTCGATACATTCCTGAAAATCTCTAATCATTTTTGTAAAATTCATAAGCTTGGAAGCACTGCGTGAGGTTTTTTGAAATTCATCTGCACGTTCGCAAACCTCGAAAGCCGACATACCAAGCCCTGCCCCGATTTCAAGCACGTTTGCAAACATAGTATCCCCAATTGCACGCTTTGGAACATTAATGATTCGCTGAAGCCTTACATTATCGCTCGGATTATTAATAACGGCAAGATACGACACAATATCCTTGATTTCTTTTCTGTCAAAAAAGCGATGACCGCCGATAATCCTGTGCGAAATACCGCTTTTTGTAAGCATAACTTCAAGGTTACGTGACTGCGCATTCATACGGTAAAGAATTGCGTGGTCGCTGTATTTCATTCCGTTATTAACATTTTTTACTATCTCGTCAATTATGTACTGCGACTCCTCGGATTCACTCATAACTGTTTTATAAACAATTTTATCGCCTGAGCCGGAACGTGTAAACAAAGTTTTACCCTTACGGTTTTTATTATGAGAAATAACAGCGTTTGCCCCGTCAAGAATATTTTGAGTAGAACGGTAATTTTCTTCAAGCCTTATTACTTTTGCACCCTTATAATGATTTTCAAACGAAAGGATGTTTTCAATCGTAGCGCCACGAAAACGGTAAATACTCTGGTCATCGTCGCCTACAACACAAATATTTTTATATTTATCTGCAAGAAGCGAGGTCAAAACGTATTGCGCATGGTTAGTATCCTGATATTCGTCAACCATAACATACTTAAATTGAGTTTGATAAAGATTGCGAACGTCCTCATTTTCCTCAAGAAGCTTAACGGTGTTAAAAATAATATCGTCAAAGTCCATTGCGTCAGATTTTTTAAGCTGAGCCTGATATAATTCATAACACTCGGCAATTTTGCTCTTTCTGAAATCGTTTTGCGCAGTTTGCTTATACTCCTCAGGGGATATAAGACTGTCCTTCGCCCTGCTGATTTCCGCTAAAATTGACTTGTGATTAATAAGCTTATCCTCGATACCAAGCTGCTTTTGGCATTGCTTCATTACACGCCTTGAATCGTCTGTATCATAAATGGTAAAATGATTTGTATATCCTATTTTTTCGCCAAAGCGCCTTAATATTCTTGAGCAACAGCTATGGAAAGTGTATGCCCAAATATCATTAGCCTCTTCTCCTATTGCGCTGACAAGCCTTTCTCTAAGCTCGCCTGCCGCCTTGTTTGTAAATGTAATTGCAAGCACCTGCCAAGGAGTGGCAAGATGAGAAGAAATAATATGTTCAACTCGATTAACAAGAACCGTAGTTTTTCCGGAGCCTGCACCTGCCAAAATCAAAAGCGGGCCCTCGGTTGTGTCAACAGCAAGCTGCTGCATTTCGTTTAACGCCATAAATTTTCCCTTTCTGATAATAAATAATCATACCAAAAAACCAGGGTAACAAGGGCACCCTGGTTTTATATTTTTGTTTAAACAAACAACCTTATCATTTAAGAAGTGTAAGCAAAATACCTGCTGCAACTGCAGAGCCGATAACGCCTGATACGTTAGGACCCATAGCGTGCATAAGAAGGAAGTTTGATGGATTTTCTTTTTGACCGACCTTTTGAGATACACGGGCAGCCATAGGAACAGCAGATACACCTGCCGAACCGATAAGCGGATTAACCTTACCTTTAGTAGCAATATACATAAGCTTACCAAATAAAGTACCGCCTGCTGTACCAAGGCAGAAAGCTATAAGACCGAGAACAACAATTTTAATTGTGTTAAGGTTAAGGAAGCTTTGAGCTGATGTAGTAGCACCAACCGAGATACCAAGGAAAATGGTAATAATATTCATAAGTTCGTTTTGAGCAGCCTTCGCAATACGCTCTGTTTGGCCACTCTCTTTAAGAAGGTTACCAAGCATAAGCATACCTACAAGCGAAGCAGCATCAGGAAGAAGAAGAGAAACAATAACAGTTACCATAATCGGGAAAAGTATTTTTTCAAGCTTTGATACAGGTCTGAGACTGCCCATAACAACGCTTCTCTCTTTCTTGGTTGTAAGTGCTTTCATAATAGGCGGCTGAATAACAGGCACAAGAGCCATATACGAGTACGCCGCCACGGCGATAGTACCGAGCATATACGGCGCAAGCTGCGACGTTACAAAAATAGCCGTCGGGCCGTCAGCACCGCCGATAATAGCGATTGAGCCTGCCTCGTTAGGTGCAAAACCTAAAAGGATAGCGCCAAGGTAAGTAAAGAAAATACCAAGCTGAGCAGCAGCACCGAGAATAAATGAACTTGGATTTGCAATAAGCGGTGCAAAGTCAGTCATAGCACCTATACCAAGGAAAATAAGCGGAGGATAAATACCGGCTTTAACACCAAAGTAAAGGAAGTCCATAAGACCGGGTGTGCAACCGACAAATTCGCCTCTGCCTGCAAGCAAATCTCTGAAGCCGTCAAGATCATGATACTGTACTGCTAAGTTTGCCTCAGGTATATTTGCAAGAAGCATACCAAATGCGATAGGAACCATAAGAAGCGGCTCAAAGCCTTTTTTAATACCTAAATAAAGAAATACAAATGCTACCAAAAGCATAATAGCATTCTTATATCCGCCGTCAGCAGTAAAGAAATAAGCATATCCCGAGTTTGTGAAGATGCTGACAATTACTTCCCAAACACCTTGTAAAATTTCCATTATTTACTGCCTCCTAAAACGGTCTTGTGTTGTCGTAAACTGCGGCATTAGCCCAAGGATTTCTGCCCCTGACGTTCACAACATTGACCCTGCGAATTGATTTAACAACAGCACCCTCACCTTCGCTTACAGCAACGGCAGCCGCAATAGCCGCAACGACTTCACCGCTGATGCCTGCCTCAACTTGAGGAGCAGGAGCACTTGCCTTTTTAGCAGGTGCCGGAGTAGGAAGCTTTTGTTCACTCTTGGTTATTTTATTGGTTTTGCCTTTTTTGGCCTTTGCTTCTGCGCTTGAAACAACTTTTCCGAATAAGTAGAAAATAATAATTAAAAGCACAAGCATTAAGAATACGATACCGGCACCGGCAATAATAACCGTAGCGGTGAAAGTAGCGCTTCTGTCAGCCACTAAATCTAATAAAATCGGACTCACCTATATTCCCCCATTATATAAAAGATTAAGTAGTATTATAAATCAATTTCTTTCTAATTTCAACGAATTTTTTGCATTTTTTCAAATATGTTTAAGTTGTATAAAATTGCTTGATTTTTTAGATAAATAGTATATAATATTATTAACAGGGAGGTCGGAAATTATGACAGAAAGAACATTGGTTATAGCAATTCTTGTTGCGCTTATTCTTCTTTGGTTTGCCGAAACATTAAATATGAAAAAAACAAGTAAAGTTTTAGGCGGAGCAATTGACCTTGCATTTGCTATTTTACGTTAGCGTATTAAAATTCAATTTTATAAAAAAATCAGCACCTACACGATTTTGTGTAGGTGCATTTTTATTGCCTGTTAAGTATTGCAAAATCCTTTGCGTTAACCGTATTGTCATTGTTAAAATCAAGAAGTGCCGAAACTGTTTCATCACTCTTTTTTGTATTAACAAAGCTTGTATCCCAAAGCGATTTCACATAATTTAGCGGCAAGGTATATTCATTTCCTAAAGCCTCATAGCTTATTTTATTTGCGGAAATTGATGTGCATGTAATATTTGCACTTTCAACAAAGCTTAAACCGTTTGACTTTGCCCATTCGATTGCATAACTTGAAGCGGGAGCAATTACAATTGAGCCGTCAAAATTGATATTGGCGGGTAAATTTTTGATTTTAGAGCCAAAATACCAAACAGCACCGTTTGCGCTTTCCATATAATCAAGCGATTTGGCACTTGTTAAAAATACATATTTAAGTTTTGCGCATTTATACATAAACGGTGAATTTTCGCTGTTTGCGATTTCCTGTGCCTTCGGTGCAAAAATATAAGAAAGCTGAGCCTTTTTGCCGAAAAGCATACTGCTTTGCATAGATGACGACCAAGTAATCGACGGCAAATTGACGCTTTTAGGAAGATACAAGCCCTCAAGTGAGGCGCAATCCGTAAAATATTCCTTAGATATATCATCAAAAGCCTCAACACTTGGCATATTTATTTTTTGAAGCGAAATGCAATATGTAAATTCCTCCGGCATTATTTTTGTTACCAAAGGGATATTCACGCTGTATAAATCATCGCATCTGCTAAACACCGCATTTCCGATATAACTGCACTTTGGCAAATCAGCAGTTTTAATTGCCGATTTTGAAAAAGCATAGTTTAAAACACTTTCAACCTTGCTTATATTAACACTGTTTAGTGATTTGCAATTATAAAATGCAAAATCACCGATATATTTTAAATTCGGAGCAGTAATACTGTTTAAAAATTCACATTCGCAAAACGTTCGTTCCAAACTTTCCGCCTTGTCAAGCCTTGCAACAACCACCTTACTGCCCTCAAATGCTGAATTTCCTATAGTTGCATTGCGAAAATCCGCAGTTGAAAGAGAAGTAAATGCAAATGCGGCGGCGCCGATTTCACTAACATTTTGGCTGAAATCTATACTTGTAAGCTTACTGCAATTTTTAAAGCATCTGTTGCCGATATGTTCCACGGCGGGAGTATCAACAGTGACAAGTGACGAGCAATTTTCAAAAGCGCCGTTATCAAGGGCAGTTACACCATCGCCTGAAATTGACGAAAGCTTACTGTTTGCAAAAGCACTTACACCTATCGAGGTGACACTGCAAGGCAAGGTTACGCTTTTTACATTTGAACCGTTAAATACATTATCACCTATAGCCGTAACCGTTATACCGTTTATTTGAGAAGGGATGATTATGCTTGTTTTATTTCCCTTATAACTTATAATTACACCGTCCTGCGTAATATCAAAATCATTGCCGTCACTTTCATAAACAAGTTCATAAGTAGATGCGACGTATTTGCTTTTCTTCATATTGTTATATGCAACGGCAATAACGTGCGTGCTTTCGTCAATATCAATAGGTTTTGTATATTCAAAACCGTTATTGGATGAGGGAACGGTGTTATCCGTCGTATACATTATTTTTTCATTGTTAGCTGCTTTTATTTCAAGCTTAAACGGCTCGTTATATTTTCCCTGCGGTGTGCCAAACGAAGGAGCAATCGCTTTTTCGCCGAAAATAAGACCTGAAAAATTAACTATTCCTGCACCGCACCATTCAACCTGATAATTTTTAATATAAACAGGTACCGCTTCATCGCATATTGTTTTTTTAATCTTATTGCAGTCAAGACCGCTCTTTTGCATTAAAATAGTTGCGGCAGCGGCAGATACGAACGGGGCGGAAAATGACGTTCCGTTTTCATAAGAATATGTGCCGTCAAGTTCGCAAGTATAAACTCCGACACCCGGAGCGGCAATATCAACGCACTTGCCGTAATTTGAGAAATCTGCCTTTTCATTCTTTTTATTAGAAGATGAAACAGTAATAACTTCGCCGATATTGGCAGGATAATAGTATTTGGCATTAACTGCGTTATTACCTGCCGAGGTGATTATTGTAACACCTTTTGATATCAAATTACGAGTTAAACTATCACGGGTGACACTGCTTGAAATCGACTGAACGGAAAAGCTCATATTAATGATATCGGGCAATTTTTTCTCGTTCAAAATATAGTTAAGCGTTGCCACAATTTGAGAATTGGTACACTTGCCCTCTTTATCAAATGTTTTATAAGGCTTGATTTTAACGTTATCAAGCGTATTAAGCGCAATTACACCTGCCACACTCGTGCCGTGACCGCTGTCGTCTGACGAACTGTTCATACTTCCTGAAGAGCTGAAATTTTTATTACACTCAATCAATCTGCCGTCAAAAGACTTGTGAGCATCATTAATCCCCGTGTCCATAACCGCAACGGTAACATCATTATACGTTTTTCCGGTCGTGGCAAGATAATTCATTGTAACGTCCGACTGCGTGATTTGCGACGCCCATAAATCCTTTGTACTCGGTGCTTTTTTGATTGCCTGAGTATAGGCAAAATCGTCTCTGTCACATGCAACGCCGAGCTTTTCAATGCTGCTTTTCGCACTCTCTGCGCTCTCATAATCTTTAAACTGCATAACTTGAAAGCCATGCGCCTTAATCACCTTAACTGCACCATAGCTTTCCTTAATTTTATTTGAATTTACAATAAGCCTGTTTTGAGTATCCTGCCTGCTTTCGTATTGTTTAACAAGCACATTTACTTGTTCGGCAAATGAGTCCGCTTCTTTGAGCTTATAAATATTATTTATGTCAGGCGCAATTATCCCACAGATGCCGAAAAAAATTACAAAAGCCAAGACTAAACAAATAAGTCGTTTCATTTAAACCCCACTTGAATAAATATATTTTGCAATTTTTAAATAAATAATATTATGTTATTTATATGTATATTATACCATATTTTTTCAACAATTTCTATTACATATTGTTAAAAATGTATATATTTTATCACAAATTCCGAAAAAATAAGCGACTCAAACACAATTGTTCAAGTCGCTATATTAACAGTTTTAAAGTTTTTTCTTTTTCTTAGGATGCGATACCTTTTCTTCATAAACCTTCGTTACTTCTTCAACAGGACCTTGAGAAATAATCTTGCCGTGGTCAAGAAGGATTGCCGTGTCGCAAATTGCCATAACCTGGTCAATACTGTGAGATACAAAAAGAACAGTTACTCCGCTTTCAAAAAGAGATTGAACTTTTGCAAGGCTCTTCTTTCTAAAACCTGCGTCACCGACTGAAAGAACTTCATCAAGAATGAGAACATCAGGCTCAACAGCAGTTGCGATTGAAAATCCGAGACGTGCTCTCATACCGCTTGAATAGTTTTTAACCGGAACTTCAATAAAATCGCCAAGTTCGGAAAATTCAACAATTTCATCATACTTAGATTGAATAAAATCTCTTGAATAACCTAAGATAGCACCGTAAAGGAAAATATTTTCTCTTCCTGAATAATTGCCGTCAAAACCTGCGCCAAGTTCAAGAAGAGGGGCGATAACGCCCTGCTTCTCAATTTTACCCTTAGTCGGCTTATAAACTCCTACAATTGTTTTTAAAAGGGTACTTTTGCCGGCACCGTTAAGGCCCATAATAGCAAGATGCTCGCCCTTTTTAACCTGAAAATTAATATCCTTTAAGGCATCAAACTTATTATATTCAAGCTTTCCCGTAATAAGCTTAATAGCGTATTCCTTAAGGTTGTCCACCTTTTCCTTATTAAGAATAAACGACATTGTAACGTTTTCTACATTAATTGCAACATCATTATCCATTTAAACACCACCCTATTATTCTTTGCGTAAAAATTAATTTTCACGCTTAAGCTTCCAGCTTATTGCGAGAAGCGCCAAAGATATCAAAAGAAGCACTGCGCCGCATGCGGCAATTGCACCGACAGCGGTATAAATATAATTATCAAGTGCGCTTTTGAGAAATGCAGGAAAAATATCTATAGATTTCACACTCAAAATTATAACAGCAATTAACGAAACAATCAAGTCCCCAATTGAAGATGCGCAAAATGCCGCACCGAGACTTCTGACGCTTCTGTACTTAGTATTGCCTGTAAAATAAAGCATTGAGCCAAATACAAGAGTTAAGAAAATCGCAACAGCAAGGAAAATATCAGCCGCAATCTTGCCCATATTCATGGCTGTTTCAATTAGTTTTGTTTTAGGAAGTTTTAAAGAATTATCAATAAAGCTTCTTATTTTTTCAAGCTGTGCATTTTGAACGTTCTCATTTTTTTCAAATCCTGAGGCGCTGATTTGCTCCTCAAGCTCTGATTTTATATCGTTCATAAGAGAGTCAACATCGGAAGAATATGACTTAGATGTATACCCCGCCTTTGCCCTAAACTGACCTGCTGCAAACGAGCTTATTATTTTCTCAGCCTTGGCTTGCGTAATAACATTTGAAACATTACTGCTGTCAAGCCCGTTTTTGATAAAGCTGTCACTTGTATAATCAATCAAATCCTGCCTAAAGACCGACGCAACATTATAATCCGTAAATTGATTTTGAACTACGCCTCCGTTTAACAAAACAGCCTTTGTTACGCATGCCACGCTTAAAATTCCAAGCACAACAAACAGGCAAAATGCACGAATATTTCTGCTTTTAAAATCATTTTTGGTGTCGTGGAGTTTTCTGCTCATTTCGCATTTACCTCCTCGCCTGTTTTTTCGCAAATGACATAAAAGCACTTGCCGCTGTTTTCACCGTAATCGGAAAAAATACTGTATAAAATCAAGTTGTTTTTATAATCCTTAACTCTGCTGTCACCCTCGTCGCCGACAAAGACGTCAACAGCCTTATAGATTATTGTTTTATCAGCCGTTTTAACCTTAACTTTATCGCCCGACTCGACATATTTCAGCGATTTAAAATATGTTTCGTCATAAGCGGCGATAAACGTATTGGCATTGTCGCCAAATGCGTTTGCATTTTCATCAATCGAAACACCTGTGCCGTATCTGAGCGATACACGGTTAAGGCCGTAGTAAACAGGCGCTTCAATTCCTCTTTTTTCAACAATGATATCGGCAACAAAACTCCCATAATCAAGTTCTTTGCTGTCTAATGAAACATAAGTGTCTTGATTTGGATTAATTTGCAAATCCATTACGCTTTTTGGCATAGCCGCCTCAAGCTTATGGACTGCATTACACGCATTTTTATTAACACCGATAATTGCTCCCACAACAATAATCAATTCAACGCAAACAAATATAACTACCGTCTTTGCAAAATCATTTGGTGATTTTCGACGGTGCGAATGCTTTTTTTCACTCTTCTCATTCTTATTTTCCATATATAAAGCTCCGATTAATCGTCAAATACCGCACCTTGTGCACCGCTTGTTACATGCTGAGCATAGCGCTTAAGATAACCTGTAAGGTTTTGAACAGGAGGTTGCCACTTAGCCTTTCTTTGGGCTAATACTTCGTCTGAAACATTAACCTTAAGCACACGAGCGGGAATATCAATTTCAATCTCGTCGCCGTCCTCAACAAGAGCAATAGTTCCACCCATAGCTGCCTCAGGACTTACGTGACCGATTGAAGCACCTCTTGTGGCGCCTGAGAAACGACCGTCAGTAAGAAGCGCAACAGATGAGCCGAGGCCCATACCGATAATAGCAGATGTAGGAGAAAGCATTTCTCTCATACCCGGGCCGCCTTTAGGGCCTTCATAACGAATAACTACAACGTCGCCTGCAACAACCTTGCCGCCTGTAATAGCAGCAATAGCTTCTTCCTCACTGTTGTAGCACTTAGCCGGACCCTTATGCTGCATCATTTCAGGTGCAACAGCGCCTTTCTTAACTACTGCGCCGTCCTTTGCAAGGTTACCTGTAAGAACTGCGATACCGCCGTCAGCCGAGAACGGATTTTCAATCTTACGAATGATTACTCCGTCAGCATCAGGTGCTTTTGCAATTCTGTCAGCAACAGTGCCGTTTACCGTAAGTGCGTCTGTATTAATCATACCGCCTCTTGCAAGTTCCTTAACAACTGCCTGAATACCGCCAACATCGTTGAGGTCTGTAATAAATACAGATGAAGCAGGGTTGAGCTTACAAATTTGAGGTGTTTTTCTGCCGTAAGCGTCAAGCTCGGCAAGGTCGATATCATGGCCTGCCGCATGAGCAATGGCAGTAAGGTGTAAAATTGTATTTGTTGAACAGCCGATAGCCATATCAGTACGCATAGCGTTTTCAATAGCCTTCTCTGTAATAATATCCGACGGCTTAATGTCCTCTTTAAGAAGGTCCATTACTCTTTCGCCTGCCTGCTTTGCAAGGCGGAGTCTTTCACTCATAACTGCAGGAATAGTACCTGAACCCGGAAGTGACATACCGATTGTTTCAGTAAGGCAGTTCATTGAATTTGCAGTATACATACCTGAGCATGAGCCACAGGTTGGGCAAGCGGTAAATGCACAGGATTCAAGATTTTCGTCGCTCATCTTGCCTACAACATTAGCGCCTACATATTCAAACTGCTCGGAAAGACCGATACGGTTTGTGGTTTCTGTGCTCTTACCCGGAAGCATAGGGCCGCCGCTGATGAAGATACAAGGCAAATTAAGCCTGCAAGCGGCAAGAAGCATACCGGGAACAATCTTGTCACAGTTAGGGATAAATACGATTGCATCAAGAGGGTGAGCCGTAAGCATAACCTCGATTGAGTCTGCAATAAGCTCTCTTGAGCAAAGCGAATATTTCATTCCCTTATGGTTCATAGCAATACCGTCGCAAACGCCGATAGTGTTAAATTCAAACGGAACACCGCCTGCGTTTCTGATACCTGCCTTAACCTGCTCTGCAATCTTGTCAAGGTGCATATGGCCGGGTATATAATCGCTCTTAGAATTAACTACTGCGATAAAAGGTCTTTTCATTTCAAGCTCATCAATACCAAGCGCTCTCAAAAGAGAACGGTGAGGCGCTCTTGAAGGACCCTCTTTAATTAAATCTGATCTCATTTCAATACCTTCTTTTATATAAAATAGATTATTATAGTAAGTTATAACTTATAACATTATATTATTTTTGCCTACTAATTTCAACATATATTTTGTTAAATATAAAAAAGCCCTTTGAGAAGGGGATTTTTCCTTTCTCAAAGAGCAGTATGATACACAAAGTGAAACAAAAAGATTTTCTGTCAACCTAAATAATATGACAATGACATCAGTCTGTTATAATCACCTTTTAACGGATTAAAGTCAACAATAAGTAACATTGCAAGTAAAAGCCAAGCGGACAATCCAAATGAACTGTCCGCTTTAGTTTAATTATTTGTTAAGCTTAAAGGTCATATATACGGGGTTGTGATCAGAATACTTAAACTGAAGGTCATAAACATCGCTGTTTGTAACTGTAACATTGTCGGAAACTATAAATCCGTCAACCGTAAGTACAAACTGCTTGTCGTGATACGGACCGTCGGCATTTCTGCATGAGGGAATCGGATTTTTCTCATTGTAAGGAGCAACAATTTTGAGATTTGTTCCATCAAACAATTTTGAATCAACAGGTTGCGCCCAAGTATAATTTGTGCCGTCAATTCCGAAAATCTTACCCGAATCGCCAAGCAAGTCCTTGTTGAAATCGCCGCCTGCGATACAGTAATTCCCCTTTTCATATTCCGCCTGCATATCACTTATAAGCATTTCAAGCTGATCGGTTGCGATTGTTCCGTCAGAGGTATATGCCGAGAGATGAAGCGTATAAAGCACAAGTTCTTTGCCGTTTTCAACAGTAATTCTCGAAACAGAATAGCAACGGTCAAGGTCAACGAATTTCATAAAACCGTTTTCAATCGGCAAGCTGCGTCTTAAACCGCTTTCAATATTGAACTTTGACAAGGTCAACATACCGGCATAGGATTTGCCGTGAGGCTTGGTAATAGGATAGAACAAATACGGACTGTCAAAGTTTACCGTGAACGTTGAATCATATCCGTCAAGCTTACCTCTGAGCGCTTTTTCTTGGTCATAGTGATAACTGCGTGTTGCTTTCTTATCAACTTCCTCGATAAGAATAATATCGGGATTTTCGGATTTAATGAAATCTCCTATTCCGTCAATTACGCTCTTAACCGACTCCTCGGAATTAGCACGGCTCTTTGTACCGCCGTCCATAAAGAAGCCAAAGTCGGGAGTATAAGCCGCAAAACCGATATTGTACGAAATGGCCTTATACTCTTGGTCAACAAGAGCAGACTCGCTCGTAACATCGTTTATCTGCAAAGCTTGATTGTCCTCAATTCTGTGGTAGTCAATCATAACATAAGCGACATATCCGCCTACAATTAAAACCGCCACAAGAAGAATAATCAAAATGATTTTTAGTACCTTTTTTGCCTTTACTGACACGTAACCACCCTTTTTCGTTATTTTATATAAAAACATCGATGAGATGATTAAAATTATAGCACTATTTCATATATTTTACAAGGCAAAAAACAAAACTGTAAATAAATTCTCTTACTCTACTTATTTAATTCAATTCAGAATAAAAACTTCAACTTTATTCTGCTTAAAGTATATGAGGCTTTGGCTTTATCTTGTAGTTTGCGAATGTAAGTAAAATAAAAAGCCCTTTGAGAAAAGGGTTTCCTCTCTCAAAGGGTTCAACAATCCGAATTTTATTACTTTTTACATGCTTTGTTACAGGAGATAATAATTGCAACAATATCAATCAAAACAATCCCCAAAGCAATATATGCGAAAAACGCCGGTAAAATATTTTCAAGCAACACCATAATCAAAAGAAGAATTGCTATAACAAATATTCCTATTCCGATTATTCGGCATAACTTTTTTTCGTTATATTTTGCTTTTTCTTCTTGTGAAGCCGTGTTGTACCCTGAAATAAGCCAACTACCATGTCCGGAAATTAAAACAACAGAAAGTATAATCAATATTGTAAAAGCGATCCATACAGTCCAATCCGGTCCGGTAGATAAATCTGCCAATTTCATTATATACACCTCCGTAAATTCAGTCATATGCATAATATTATTCGTTAATCGGTTTCATTGTCAGGATTTTGTTTCGGTTCTCTCATTTGTGGAAATAAGTTGTTCTAACGGGCATTAAAGCCGTTTTGAATGGCTTAAAAACAACTTTTTCGGACTCATTTTCGGCAATTTGGCACTCAAATGATGTATGTTTTGATGTAAATGATGTAAGTCGAACTATGAAACCCGGCAAACCTTCACTAACATTTATTATATTCATCTGCTGCCTGAAAGTCAACCTGCAACCCAAATCGGTTATTCCAACTTTTGTGTGGGATTTTTCTTTTCAACCCTCATTTCGACCGAGCGATTCCTTCCAACTTTTCTGTGGGATTTCAGTTTTTACCCCCAATTTCGGGTGAGCGACTTCTTCCAACTTTTGTGTGGGTTTTCCTCCGAGTGAACAAAAAGTACGAAAAAATCTGGCATCCTGTTTGGACGCCAGATTCTTTTTTTAGTTGTCCTCTTTCTTTTCTTCGGCATCGAGGGCTTTCGTCAGAAGCCGCTCAACAGCCATGGTCAGCGTCTGTCCTTTCTCTTCGGCGTAGTCCTCCAACCTTTCGCGGAGGACGCGGTCAATGTAGCAGTTCAGATGCTGTCCATCTTTTTTAGCCCTTGGCATGGTCATCCTCCCGCTCGTTCCGCATTTCGCGGTATAGTTCCTGTGCCAGTGCCGTCATAATTGCGCGGTACTTGGCACCATCTTCAAAGAGTTTGGTGTAGGTTTCCGTGCTTTCGATATAGGATGCCTGCGCGGTGTCGTTGAACACCTTGGGGAACACATTTTTCTCGAAAATCTGTTGTCCATCGGATTTTGCGGCTTTTCGGAGTTTCTTGTCTGCCAGCAACTTTTCACGCAGCGTACCAATGAGGACGCGGTCTGCTTCTGTAAAGGAACCCTTATACACCTCGTTGATGGCCTCGATAACCGTTTCCAGCGGGTCTTTCTTGGTGTTCATATTGACTGCCTTCTTTGTCCGCTCAGGTTCCAGCGGAACATCCTTGTCCTCCAACTCTATGGCTCCCTCAAAGGTCTTTTCCAGCCGGTAATACTCCAGCTTTACGCGGTTCTCCAAGTCCCACGGAGCAGCCGTTTCTGCCGGCAGCAGACGTGCCAAATAGGAACAGAACAGATATTCCTTGTGGAGTGCCTTATCAAACATCCGCACAATCTGGGAGATGTAGTTATACCACTTCACAAAGGAACGGATGGTGCGCCTGAACTGGTATTTGTCGTCCTTGCTTAACTGATTGTAGGCTCGTGCGATGGGCAGCAGCGCATTGGAGATTTTTGCCTGTGTGGTCTGCACCTTCTTGGCTTCCGGCGAAAAATAAATCTTGCTAACAGCTTCCACATCGTCGTTATTATACACGCGGAAGTCGCGGAGCTGCTTCTGCGCCTTGTAGATAAGGTCAATATTGATTTCCTCGGACAGACTTGTCTCCTGATAATACGGCTGGAACGCCTTGAGGATTTCCTCCTTGGTGTTCACGAAATCGAGGATATAGGTGTCCTCCTTGCCGAGGTATGTACGGTTCAGGCGGCTCAGAGTCTGCACGGCCTTCACATCCCGCAGTTTCTTATCCACAATCATCGTGTGCAGCAGCGGCTCGTCAAAGCCGGTCTGATATTTTTCCGCTACGATAAGCACATCGCCCTCGTCGTGGAACACCTGCTTGGTTTGGCTCTCGGAGATGTGATTACCGTCACGGTCCATGTTCATGCCGCTTTCGGTGTATTCGTGGCCGCTTTTCTCTTCGGGGTCGCGGATGCTTCCGGAGAATGCGATAAGGATTTCTACATCATCATAGTGGTTGGCATCTAAATACGCTTTGATTTCATGGTAGTAACGCACCGCCGCCAAGCGGGACGCCGTGACCACCATCATTTTGCCCCTGCCACCGATTTTGCGCTTTGTCACATCACGGAAGGTCTCTACGATGATGGCCGCTTTCTGCTGCAAGTTATGAGGATGCAGTTCTTCGAAGCGCCGAATGGTCTTGATTGCCTTGATGGTAGGCACTTCGGGGTTGTCCGGCGTATTCTTGGCGATTTGGAAGCAGGTTTTATAGGTGGTGTAGTTCTCCAGCACATTGAGGATAAAGCCCTCCTCTATGGCCTGTCGCATGGAGTAGATATGGAATGGATGGAATGTGCCGTCTGCGTGTTCCTCGCCGAACATCTCCAGCGTCTTTTTCTTCGGCGTGGCGGTGAAGGCAAAGAAACTCAGATTCTTGTGCTTGCCGTGGGTGATAAGCTCCCGCACAAGGCTGTCCTCGGTGTCCTCCATCTCGTCCTCCGCCTTGCCCTCGATATCGGCATATTCCTTCAGCGCGTCATGGGTATCCGCCAGTGCCATTTTCAGCTTCATGGCACTGTGCCCCGTTTGGCTGCTGTGGGCCTCGTCCACGATGACCGCAAACGCCTTACCCTTTGTATCGTCCACTTCCTCATAGATAACGGGGAACTTCTGCAGCGTGGTCACAATGATACGCTTGCCGGCGTTGAGCGCATCCCGCAGGTCGCGGGAGTTCATCTTCTCGCCGATGGTCACAACGGAGCCGAGCGTATGGTCAAAGCCGGAAATCGTTTCTTGAAGCTGGGCGTCCAGCACGGTGCGGTCTGTCACAATGACCACGGAGCTGAAAATGGGCTTGTTGTCCGCATCGTGAAGACTTGCCAGCCGGTAGGCCGTCCAAGCGATAGAGTTGGACTTGCCGGAGCCGGCACTGTGCTGTACGAGGTAGTTGTGGCCGGAGCCGTTCTGCCGCACATCACCCACCAGCTTTCGGACAACATCCATCTGATGATAACGCGGGAAAATAACGGACTTCTTGAGGATTTCCTTTTCGGAGCCGTCCTTCAGCCGAATCTTCTCCTTCTTCACTTGGAAGCTGATGAACTTCTGCAAAATGTCCAGCAGACTATCCTTCTGAAGCACCTCTTTCCAAAGATAAGATGTCACATAATCGCCGTCTGCGTTGGTCGGATTGCCTGCGCCTCCGTTCTGTCCGGGGCCGTTGCTGCCCTGATTGAAGGGCAGGAAAAAGGTCTTGGCACCATCCAGTTTTGTAGTCATGGCGGCTTCGTACAGGTCCACCGCGAAAAACGCCAAAATGCGGTGGTTCAGGCGGAAGACCGGCTCCTTGGGGTCGCGGTAGAACATCCACTGGTTTTTGCCGTTGTCGATGTTCTGCCCCGTAAGCTGGTTCTTCAGTTCGATGGCGATAACAGGGATACCGTTGACCGCCAGCATCATGTCCACACTGTTGCCGCAGCTTTCCGAGTAGTGCCACTGGCGGATACACTGGCAGATATTCTGCTGATAGTGCTGCAACGACACATCGTTCAGCGTGGACTCCGGCTTGAAGTAGCAGACGTGGAAGTCGATGCCACGGTGCTTAAAGCCGTGCCGCAGCACAGAAATAAGGCCGTCATTCTCCACGGCATTTTCGAACGCCTTGTAGAATTTCATTTCAGAGTTGCCGTCGCTCTGCTTCTCCAGCCGCTGCCACGCCACGGGCTGTGTGGCTTTTACGAAGGTCGTCAGGGTGCGGATATCCAGCGCCATACCCGCGCTTTCCGGCGCACGGTAGCCGGCGTCTGAGGCCTTCTGCCAGCCACCGGCAGGGGAAATCAGAAAGGTCTCAATATCCTGTTCAAATTGCTTTTCATTATCGGGCATTATCGGGCACCTCCTTACACTGTCTTTACTACCTCATTCGGCGAGACTATCTGCTTCCGTAAAAGAGCTCTACTAATATGCCCTTGTATATCTGTTACAAAGTTACTCCAATAGGCAACCTCGGCATAACCATTCCGAATATTGCTGGCAACAATATTGAAATGCCTCATTGTGGAATAGTAGTCATAACTATTGTTTCTGTCCGGCAGAATAACGAATATCAACGCATTCGAGTGACTTGTTCTGTCGTTCCTCGTAGTTTCACGCAGGGAAAAAGCAATTTCCCAAGGAATCCATTGGTCGCGTTCACTCCGGTATTTTTCCCGCATATTAGGAGAAATAAATACTACGGTAACGGTGCTGTCATAAATCCGGTCTCTCAGCTTTTGCCAAATCGTATCATCACTGAGATAAGACAAATCCTCATCCGCCCTCTCACCCTTATAAACTATGCACCCTTCATTTTCGGCTCGGCGCTTAAAATCATCCACATATGAACGTGCGGTTGTGCTGGTATATGAATAGGGGGAATAAAGTGGTGAGTATAAATACGCCACATTATTGTCCGCAAACTTATAGGACACAAAAACCTTAGACGCCATAAAGCATCCTCCTTTCTCTTACACGGAAGGTGTATCTGCAGCATTAGTACACAGCCACAAGATGATTAGCAAAAGCATGATTACGCCATAGAACAGGCCTGTAGATACCGAAAGAAACGCCTTACCATATTGCACAATACCACGCGCATTTTGGGGGATTTGCATTTCAAAATCGGGAAGCGGCTCGGATTCTACTTCCAGTTTTGCTGCGACTCTGTAGAGCTTACGGTAGCCGCGCTCAAGGTAAAGATAATATGTATCAAGAGCGCAGAACAGCGCAACCACTCCGAGTGCAATATAGATAGTTGCGTATTTTGAGGCATTAGATGCCTTTTCCAAATAAAAAACGAGGAGTGCGGTGATGATGGTGATGCACCACGCTTTTGCTTGAAATGCGTTTTGCCCCATTCTTGTAATAGTTGATTGGATATATCCGAGATGGGTCACATTTGGCTTTGTACTATCTGGCATTTTAGAATTCTCCTTCACACTCAAATGCACCTTCATCTGGCTCAGGCATTTCCCTCAGATAATCTGGGTGCTTATCAAGATATTCAACGACCCACGGCTGTAAATAGCGGTCAAAATACTCGCCGTTGTTACTTGCGGTTGTTTGCCCAATAATAGACGAACGCTGCAGATAAGTTGCTGTCGCATCCGTGATTGACAGGTATGCCGTATGGCTTTCTGACTCATACATCCTTCGTACAACCTGTTTGCCACGTTTACTCAATCTATCCAGTATTCGTTTTGCGTTTTTTCCACGATACCGCGAAACGGTTACTTTACGCCTTATCCAGCCGCCGCCAACATCAATAAGCAAAATCGCAGCCGCGCAGAGAAACAGAATGCCTAAGTAGGGTTTGATGGTTTCACGCACTTGGTTAAGCCCCAGCGCAGCAACAACATTTTCTGGGGCAAATAATAAAACTCCGTCAACAATTAAGACAAATACGCATATAGACTTGTAGGGTATAACTTTGACCGTAGCCGCATTATCCTTTGCATCAATATTTACACCCATCAGCACACCCTCCTTTTCCCAGTTACGACTTCGTAGATTAGAGATTTTTTGTAAGATTCGAGGTCTGCAATTAAGAGTTGTTTTTCTAACACAATGTCATCAAGGTAACTACAGGTTTCATCTAAATACTGGGCAATACGTTTCTGTTCATCCAATGAAGGAAGTGGAATAGAAAAACTCATGATATTCTCCGCCGAAAGGTTGAGCGAACCAATACCAATCGCCGAAATAACTGCTGTTTCGGTTATGGCACTGTTTTGAAGTACATAATTAAGGTAATCAGGATTTATTCCAACAGGCCTAATCAAGATGAGGGATGAAGCAATACTTCCTTCTGTTAGCGTTTTGTTTATAGAGCATTTTCCGACACTCCCGCGTAAGCAAAATACAATATCGTCTTTTTGCAGTTTTGCCCCTCTAAGGGAATGGTATTTCTCTGATGTAATAAACTTGTTTGTTTGAATATCCGTATTAAGTTTAATCTGGCCTAAATTGTTAGATGTCAAGAACGATATTCCGGAGCTAACAATATCGCTCCCGCTTGGATAGTTACTGCTACGGTCCCCATTATAAGCATTTGCAACTTGGCTGACTCTTCCTTTATGCCACCGTGCAGGAATCTTGGCAACCCACTCAATCCCGCTATCCTTCATCTCTGCATTGGGGTCAATCCCCTTGGTGACGGCTTCGTAGATGATGGATGCCTTCCACTGCTTGTAATCCTCAATGCTGGCCTTGGCTTCGGCGATAATTTCGTCAATTTTGGCACACTGTGTGTCGAGATATGTAGCGATGGCGGTTTGTTCTGATATGGATGGAAGCGGTAGTTTCAGAACTTTGACCTCATCATAGGTAAGTCCTTGCCGCACGCCTGCCCCCATTCCATAAAAACCTTTTCTGATGTCAAACGCATGAAGCAAATAGTAAAGAAATTTTGATGTTTTGAGATTGACGGGGCGCAATGTTATATAAGCAGAAGTAATAATTCCCTTTTCGGTTGAGCGTCCAACACGAAGGCTCGTTTGGTCATTTTGAAGGTCAGTGAGTCGCAGAACAATGTCCCCGGTATCAATAATGTTGTAACTGTCAAATGAAGCAGGAATCAAACCATCTGTATGGTCGATGTTTTTTCTTTTGATTTTCCCGTAACTCAAAGACAATAAATTGGTTTCTGTCAAATCTTTGTTTTTGTTTTTTACCTGAGAAACAAGTTGGAAGAGAATGTTGATGTCCCAATCTTTCGGAATCATGCCCACCCACTCGATACCGCTGTCCTTCATCTCCGTATAACCCACAGTAGGCGTCATATCACTCACCATCCTTCCCGAACAGGTCGTGGAGCTTCTGCATCAACGACTGTTCATGGGCCTCGATGCGCTTGGCAATCTCTGCGGCAGGCTCAATGGGCTTGTATTCATAGAAGGTGCGGGTGAAGGGGATTTCATAGCCCACCTTGGTCTTGCTCCTGTCAATCCATGCATGGGGGTTATAGGGCAGTACCTCACGGCTCAGATAGGAGTCCATGTCCTCGTCCAGCGGCACATTCTCCGTGTCCCGCTTGGAGGTATCCGCCACGGGCTTTCCACGCTTGCGTACCGGCTGCCCGTTCTCGTCCATCTCCGGCGTTTCTACTACGATTTTGTTGTAGCCAAGGCTGACGCTGTCCAGCACGCGGCTCTTGCAGACGATATGTGCGCCGGACTCCAGCTCCCGCTGGTAGGTGTGGTCCGCGTATGCGCCGTAGGCCTTGACGATAAGCTCGCGGCAGACATCGGTGATGTCCACACGCTTGTTACCGATGGATTTGCGGCGGGGCTCATAGCACTTGCTGGCGTCGATAAGCTGCACCTTGCCGATATGCTCCTCTGGCTTGTCCTTGGTGATAATCCAAATATAAGTGGCGATTCCGGTATTATAAAAGCTGTCGTTGGGCAACTGAACAATAGCGTCCAGCCAGTCGTTTTCAATGAGATAGCGACGAATCTCGCTCTGCCCGGAGCCGGCATCGCCGGTGAACAGGGACGAGCCGTTTTGGATGATAGCCATGCGGCCATCCGGCTTCAGCTTGGCAAGTCCGTTGAGCATGAACAGCATCTGTCCATCGCTCTTGCTGGGCAGACCGGGTCCAAAACGCCCCGCGCCGCCCTTTTTATGCTCCGCCTCGACCTTGGGGGCCTCTCGCTTCCAGTCGATACCGAAGGGCGGGTTAGAAATTTCGTAATCGAACTGATACCCGCTGAATTTATCATCGTCCAGCGTGTTGCCAAACTGCATATTGTCGGGGTCGCCGCCGCGAATGAGCATATCCGCCTTGGCGATGCCAAACGTAAAGGGATTCAGCTCCTGCCCGAAGCAGGTGACATCCGCATCGGCGTCCAACTGCTTGAGCCGTTCCTCCATGCAGGTGAGCATCTGGCTGGTGCCCATCGTCATGTCGTAAACCGTCTTGGAGATGCCGTCCCCATCAAATTTTGCATTGCTGACCAGCAGGTCGCACATGAGATAGATAATATCGCGGCTGGTGAAGTGCGCTCCGGCCTCCTCGTTGTAGGACTCGGAGAACCGCTGCACCAAGTTCTCGAAGATATAGCCCATATCCACTGCGCTGATTTTTTCGGGGCGCATATCGCCCTGCTCGGAGCAGAAGTCCACGATAACCTGATACAGCAGACCGGCCTCCTCCATGCGGTCGATTTGGGCGTGGAAGTTCATCCGCGCCAAAATGTCCTGCACATTGTCAGAAAAGCCGTTCAGGAAAGCGCGGAAATTCTCATTGATGTTTTCGGGGTCCGCTTTCAGCGTTTCGAAGGTAAATGGGCTGATGTTATAGAACTGGTAGCCAGAGGCGGCGCAGAGGAAGCCCTCCTTCACGGCGAGGTGCTGCACCTCCTTGTACTTGTCCAGCACTGCCTGATGGGTCGGCAGCAGGCAGTCGTGGAACCGCTTGATGACCGCCATCGGCAGGATGACGAGTCCGTACTCATGGGGCTTAAACGCGCCAAAGAGGGTGTTTGCCACATTCCAAATTAAGTTGGCTTTTTCCTGTATATTCTTGCCGGTAGATGCAATGCGTTCGTTACTGGTCGTCATGTGCTCCATCCTTTCCAATGACGGCCAATTCCTCATCCATGCCTGCGTACAGAAGAGAATCATCCTTTGCCAAGGCAAAGGATGAGAAACGGGCCCGTTTCTCATCGAAGTTCTCTGTAGTCTTCGACATTTTCATTATAGCACACATTTTTCAATTCGCAACATAATTCATCATTTTTATTCCAAAATCTACCGAAAACAGAAAATTTTTGCAACCCCCTTGCGCGAACAGAACATTTGTGCTATTCTATGGTCACGGTATACCAAAAGTAAATAGCGTAGTCTTCATCAATTATTTGAATACATTTCCCCGGCACATTATTTTTGATGAATTTGAGAGGTATACCACGATGAAGACTGTGAATCACATTCGACTGACTCCGGATGATATGGAGGAGGTCATTCCCATTCCGCACCTGAATTTGCGCGGCATAATTGAAGATGCCTGCTATCGGCCCAAGGCAGGGCATCCTTACTTACTGTTCTCCTGCCATGTGGAGGACTACCGAAACCGAAAATGCCGTTTCTGCGGCAGTACCGCCGTTCACGCACACGGCCAAACAGGGGCTCCGCGCCGCATTCACGATGTCAACAGCGGACGCACGAAGGTCGATATAGACCTGACGGTGCAACGGTACATCTGTAGCGAATGCGGAAGGTCCTTTTCCCCGCCATCGCCGGACATTATGGAGAGCCGGCATTTGACAAGGCGGCTTTATGACGAAATCAGACACGAGGCGTTTACCAAGCCGCTGAGTACAGTCGCCCTGAAATACGGCTATTCCGACACTATCATCGGCAAAATTTTTGACGAGTATTCCAAAGAGTTGGCGTCAGCCCATGGCCCTGTTATCGCTCCCCGCGTATTGGGCATTGATGAAAAGCACATTGTCCATAATATGCGGGCCATCTTTACAGACATTGAGAACCGTGTTCTGCTGGAGATGTGTCCCGATAACAAGAAGGATACCGTCATTGCAGCCATTGAGAGCATGGTCGGCTACGACACCAATATCGAGGTCGTAACGATGGATATGTCCTGTGGCTACCGTACTTATGTGCAGGAGTGCTTGCCCAATGCCGCCATCGTCGTGGACAAGTTCCATGTCTGCCAGTCCGTCTATGAGAAAATCGCCAAGGCCCGCAGCAAAATCATGGCCTATATCGGCGCCCTCATCCAAGCGGAGCCGGAGGGCGGCGCAAAGAAGCGCATGATTGCGGTGCGGAACCTCGCCCAGACGAACACCTATCTGTTCAAGTTCAACGCCAAGAATCTCGCCAAGAGTGAGAGGCGTATCAGCGCAATGGCAAATATCTGCGCGACTTTCCCTGAGTTCAACCATCTGCGGCTTATCAAGGAACGCTTTGACCGCATCTACACCGCCCCTGACCGCAAGACGGCGGAGGCATACTGCAAGGAATGGGCGGAGCTTATCCCTCCCTCCGGCTGCCGTCAAATCGAGGCATGGAAGAAGCGGTTCGAGGTGGAGCCGGAGCTGTTTGACGACCTTCGTTCGGCCAAGAACACCCTCACGAGGAAGTGGCACGAGGAAATCTTCAATTACTTTGAACCCAACCGCCGCTTTACCAATGCCGTAACGGAGGGCTTGAACCGGATGGTGGAGGACATGAGCCGCATGGGGAACGGGTACAGCTTTGAACGGCTGCGTGCGCGGGCTCTTTACAGCGACAAGGTTGCGGCTCTCGTTGTCTACACGATGCAGACGGAGAGCGTCCCTGTTGCCGAGGAGCCTTCTTGCGACAAGCCGCCTCACGCGATGGGATATATGTCGCTCCTTTCGTTCTCGAAGCCGAAGGTACACTGGGAAACGGTCTGCTCTATGAAGCCGGAGTTTGCGCCGCAGGAAGACTCGCTGCTGGCCTTCAGCAACTATGTCCGTGAGGACGATGACAACGGTGAATGCCAGTTGCAGGATGGGTCCTGTGCGGCAGAAGAGCAGGAGGTAGAGTAACATGGCAATGGCAGATGTACGGATTGACATGGAAACCGCCCTGTACGAGCAGATGGCCGCGCTGTGCGCCAAACTTGGCACCACCGCTGAGGCGATGGCGGTACGGTTCTGTGAGGAGTTCGTGCGGATGGAAGCGCCTCCCGTGTCTGAGTCCTACGCCTCTATGAGCGTGGAGGACAAAATCGACTTTATTGCTCAGAATATTCTGAGGGAATACAATTCAAAATGATACAACAAAGATACCCCTGTGAGGATTGACCTCACAGGGGCATCTTTCTATAATTCGCTGTTGTTGAATTGCCTTCGAGTTTGTCGAAAAGAATTTGCGAAACCTACTTAACCACACGAAAAACGCAATGTAAAAAGTAAATTGCTTTACTTTGCGCTGTTTTTCTTACATAATAGTAGACAAGAAGCAAGGTCGTAGTAAATTCTTTTCAGAGAGGGAGTTGGTGCTGACCATGAGCATAGGAAATCAAATATCAGCAATTCGTAATGAGCAGCAATTAACGCAAGAACAGTTTGGTGAGTTATTCCATGTTACAAGACAGACGGTTTCGAATTGGGAAAACGAAAAGAGTTATCCGGATTTACAGATTCTCATAGCAATGAGCAATCAATTTGATGTATCGCTTGATACATTACTGAAGGGGGATTCCAAAATGGTAAAAGCTATTGACAAGGAGCGCGTATTGGGAAAAATAAAGTATGAGAAATCACTCGTAGACTTCTTTACGGGTGCTGGTACAGGACTTGTTGCCTCTTGCTTCCTCTCGTCAGCGTCAACAATTAGGACTGTAGTAATGATTGTTGGCTTTGTTATGATAGGCATTGGTTGGTATAAAAGGGCTAAATCCGATAAAGAAGTGTTTAAGTATATGGAGGAGCGCGGACAGGAGTGACTTTATATAAGCATTTCTCTACTGTGCCATTAAAAAGATGCCCCTGTGAGGATTGACCTCACAGGGGTTCTCTTTGTTCTTCAGGCACCGAGCGTACCGCTGCGTAGTGCCTCCACCAGCGGCAGCACCTGCCACTTGGGGATGGTGTACTCGTTGCCATCCAGCAGCAACAGCCAGTATACCTGCCGCTCCAGCAGCAGGGTCTTGTCCGCGTTCCATCGTTTGATGCCGACCTCATAGACGCCATCTCCCGGCAGCTCCACATCGAACCGTCGGCCTTTCGGTGTCTTTGGCGGCCACTGGTATTGCAGGAACTTGCGGGCAAAGCGGTACTTGGGGTCTGGACCCATGATGCGGGACACATAGGGATACGCCCGCGTGTTGGGAATATGCGGCACGAATATGGAGTAGCCCCAGTACCAAATATCATCGTCGTCCTTGCACGGAGGAACATTGTTTCTGCGGCTCGTGTCCATCGGAGTTGCCTTCCGCCGCCTACGACTCAAACCCCGGCGGCGTCAGCTTCCGAAGGATTTCCGCTGCTTCCTCGGCGGTGTAGTGATTGTAGTAGGCATCCAGGGGATGCAGCATCTCCTCGTAACGCAGGGTCGCTATCTCGTAGCCCTCCATATCGCCGAGGTGTTTTGCCTTCTGCTTCAGCAGGCTCAGTTCGTTGGGGCGGATGTCCTCCAAGGGCAATTCGCCTGACAGGATTTTCTCCTGACGCAGCGTGTACGCCGTCCCATACTGAGGTTTGTACTCTACGCTGTCTCTGTCTTTGAAGGAAAAATACGGGTCTTTTCTGCTCATAAAAATCACCTCCTGTTACAGAAAATTCTATAACAGGAGGTCTTAAATTGGTAGCACACGAGAAAAGAAACTCAGCACAACTTTTTTGCGCCGTTCCCACACGAAACGATTTAGCTCTCAGCTCCCTGATTTTTTCCGCCCAACCCACACAAAAGTTGGAATACCCCCCAAATCCCATTATAAATGTATATAAATAAAGAGAGCGTACTTTCCGACACGGATCGTATGTTTTCTGTCTATTCGATTGTTACTGTGCCTTGAAGTAATTATCAATCCCTTTGAAAAAAGATTTTTCCTCTCTCAAAGGGCTTGGTAAACCGGAATTTATAGAACCTTCATCATATATCTTGGTTCGTATTCTATATATCCATGTTTCGGGTAAAAAGCATAAGATTCAAACCATTGTTCTTTTGGTGAACCTAAATGCACTTTGGAAACTACAATGCCGTTTTTACGCATCCAGCACTCCGCCGTATCAAGTAGCTTTGAACCAATCCCCTTTCGTTTTAATGATGGTTTTATATAAAGCCTATGCAAAAATGCTTCCTCTGTATCAGCGATTCTCGAATATCCAACGCAGCCAACCACTCTGTCATTTTCATCTATTGCAAGCCAAAACATATCATCGCAATCAAGATAGTTCACCTGAATATCAAGGAGGTCCGGATTTATGGTAGGTTTTCTACCCAAGGCATCTTTTGCCTGTAAAACCATGAAAATCATATCATCACGATAGATTTCCTCATATTTAATTATTTTCATCCGTAACCTCCTACAAATTCCAATTTGTATTTCTGTTTGTTTTAAAAATGGGCAATCCCGATTGGAATTGCCCACTCATTGTACTAATTATGCGATTTTTTCTTGCTTGCACCGATTTCTGCACCAAATGATAATAATTTGTCTTCTATAAAAAAACAGCTTTATTTTAACATCATATCATATTATCGATTTCATTTTGGTCAATTATAACCGTATTACCAGAAGTTTTTTCAATTTTTTTCTCCACCGTAGATGTGTTGTTAATCGGTTTCATTGTCGGGAAGAGTAATACGTCACGAATAGAATAGCTGTCCGTAAGAAGCATTACAAGACGGTCAATACCGATACCGAGGCCGCCCGTAGGAGGCATACCGTATTCAAGAGCAGTTACGAAATCGTGGTCAATCATATTAGCCTCGTCGTCGCCTGCCTCACGAAGCTTCATTTGAGCCTCGAAACGTGACATTTGGTCAATTGGGTCATTAAGCTCGGAATAAGCATTGCCGTATTCGCCGCCCATAATAAAGAGTTCAAAACGCTCTGTAAGAACAGGGCAATCCGGCTTTCTCTTAGTAAGCGGACTTACCTCAACAGGATAATCCATAATAAAGGTCGGCTGAGTAAGATTTTCTTCAACAAATTCTTCAAAGAACGAATTGAGAATATCGCCCCATGTTGCCTTTCCGTTTTCAATCTCGATGCCCTTTTCCTTTGCAATTGCAATTGCCTTTTCGTTATCGCTCATAAATTCTTTAAAATCAACACCGCTGTATTCCTTAACAGCATCAATCATAGTAAGACGTCTAAACGGACTTTCAAGGTCAATTGCAGTGCCGTTAAATGTGATATGAAGGCTGTCGCAAACCTCGTTAGCGGCATTGCGGATAAGTGCCTCGGCAATATCCATCATTCCGTGATAATCGGTAAATGCCTGATATAGCTCAATGCAGGTAAATTCCGGATTATGACGAACGTCCATACCCTCGTTTCTGAAGTTTCTGCCAATCTCATATACACGTTCCATACCACCGACGATAAGGCGCTTTAAGTAAAGCTCCGTTGCAATACGAAGATACATATCCATATCAAGCGTGTTATGGTGAGTGATGAAAGGCCTTGCAGCCGCACCGCCCGCAATAGTATTAAGAATAGGGGTTTCAACCTCAATAAATCCGAGATTATCAAGATAATTTCGGATTGAAGTAATGATTTTTGAGCGTTTGATGAAAGTTTCCTTAACATCAGGGTTCATAATCATATCAAGATAACGCTTTCTGTAGCGTGTATCCGTATCTGTAAGACCGTGGAATTTTTCAGGAAGCGGAAGAAGAGATTTGGAAAGAAGCCTGATTTCCTTAGCGTGAACTGAAATTTCGCCTGTCTTTGTCTTAAACACAAAGCCTTTAATTTCAACAATATCGCCTAAATCCCAAGTTTTAAATTCCTTGAAAGCGTCCTCGCCGATATCGTTCATTCTTACGTAAGCCTGTATTCTGCCGTTTCTGTCCTGAATATCAATAAAGTTAGCCTTGCCCATATCACGCCATGTCATAATTCTGCCGGCAATGATAACATCCTTGCCCTCAAGCTCGTCATAACTTGCCTTAATCTCATCTGAATGGTGTGTTTGGCTTGCAAGTGTAATTTCAAATGGGTCACGTCCTGAAGCTTGAAGAGCCTTAAGCTTTTCTATTCTAATCTGCTTTTGCTCATTCTCGGAAAGAACAACCTCTGCCATAGCCATGGGAGCGGCATTTGCATTGTTGCCGATTTTTTCAATAATATCAAGAGCCTCTGCCTCATTATCGGCACTGCCCTCAAGAGCAACTGCACCCGTTTGAAGGAATAATGTATACTTCACCTTATCGCCGTCTGCTTCAACAAGATATTTAGGATTAGTCTTTTCCTCATCGTTTGCAAGAGTGTTTTGAACCTTCATTCTGCTGTTCTTCTTAACAGCCTTAACACCTCTCTTGCAAGCGTCCTCCTTGTCAAAAACAGGGCTTTTACCGACTGCATTATCATCAATAAATAATTCAAATGAGAAAGTACCGTCGCCTGCTTTGGTGATTTCAAACTTTCCTGCCATATTTATACCTCTTGTTTCAATAAATTAGTTGATTGACAAAATCTTATAATCAAGATTGCCGATAGGAGCTTCAACAGTAACTTTTTCACCCTGCTTCTTGCCCATAAGAGCCATACCGATAGGGCTTTCGTCAGAAATCTTACCTTCTGCCGGATTTGACTGTGCAAAACCTACGATTTCAAATGATAATTCAACGCCGTCAGATATTCTCTTAACCTTAAGCTTAGAGCCCATGCTTACTGCATCTTTATCTACGCTGTCAACAATCTCAACATTGTCAAGCTGATATTCAAGTTCGCTGATACGTGCCTCAATCTTTGCCTGCTCGCTCTTAGCTTCATCATATTCACTGTTTTCGGAAAGGTCACCGTAAGAACGTGCAACCTTAAGTTTTTCTGCTATATCAATTCTGCCTTCGGTTTTAAGGTAATCGAGTTCTTTCTCAAGTTCAGCCTTACCTTCCGATGTCATCTTAAAAGTTTTTGCTGCCATAAAAATGTCTCCTTCTCAGAATTTTAATCACTATATTATATATTATATTATTAATACTGTCAAGTAAAATCACTTGCCCGCTATCGCATTTATCTGCATTATTTCCGATTTTGAAAGCGGCTTACATTCAAGCGCCTTTAAGTTTTCCAAAAGCTGTGCCTTCGAGTGAACGCCGATAAGTACACTTGTAACTTCGCCCCATTGCAAAAGCCATTCAATTGCAAGCTGAGAAAGTGTTTGTCCCCTATCCTTTGCCATTTTATAAAGCTGAGCAATCTGCGCCTGCCTGCCCTCGCTGTAGCCTACCTTTTTTTGAAGCACCTCGTTGTTGTAAAGCCTTGAATTTTCAACAATGCCGCCAGCAAGCTTATCGGTAAGCTGACCTTGCGCAAGAGGTGAAAAAGCAATCAAGCCTTTTTTCTTAGACTTAGCCTCTTTTTTCAAATCATTCTTTTCAACCGTTCTGTCAAAAATCGAATATCGATTTTGATTTATGATAAACGGCACGTTTAAATCATCGCATCTGTGGTACATTCTGTTCATTTTCTTGCCGTTATAGTTGCTCATTCCGACATAGATTGCCTTGCCCTGACGTGTGATATCAGAAAGCGCAAGCGCCGTTTCCTTAAGTTCGGTATCCGGTGTCATACAATGGTGATAAAAAATATCAACGTAGTCAAGACCGAGGCGCTTAAGGCTTTGGTCAAGTGAGGACACAAGATATTTCCTGCTCCCACCTATACCGTAAGGGCCGTCCCACATTCTGTATCCCGCCTTTGTGCTGATAACAAGTTCGTCACGGTACGGCATAAGATTTTCACGTACTATTTTACCGAAATTTACCTCTGCCGCTCCGGGCTTCGGGCCGTAATTATTAGCCAAATCAAAATGCGTAACACCCATATCAAAGGCAGTTAAAATAATATCCTTCATCTCGTCATAATCAGCTTTGTCACCGAAATTTTGCCACAATCCAAGCGAAATTTTCGGAAGATAAAGACCGCTTTCGCCGCACTTATTAAACTCTGCTTTTTCATATCGTTTTTCGTTTGCACTATACATTTTTGTCTACTCCGTTAAATAAAATTATTGCGCCATGCACTATATCAAAAAATTATCGTGATTAAAGCTGAAGCTTTTTTCAGAATAAAAACATTATACTATATTTAAACTTTTAAAACAATGTTGAAAAGACAATTTCTCTATGATAAAATTATAATATAAATTAATATATCGAGGCAAAACTATGGACGATAAAACTAATGTAATGAGAATACTTGACCAAAAAAAGGTCAAATATACAGAGTATACGTATTTAAACACCGACGCTGTAGGCGGGCAAGAGGTTGCCGAGGTTTTAGGCGAAGATGCAAACAAGGTTTTCAAAACGCTTGTAACAGTCGGAAAAACAGGCAATCACTATGTATTTTTAGTTCCCGTAAACAAGGAATTAAACCTTAAAAAAGCGGCAAAAGCAGTGGGTGAAAAGAAGGTTGAAATGATTAAATCAAAAGAACTTTTACCGCTCACCGGCTATATTCACGGCGGTTGCTCACCGATAGGAATGAAGAAATTTTTTAAAACCACAATTCACGAAAGTGCAAAGGATTTTGATACAATAATGTTCAGCGGCGGCAAAATCGGCTATCAAGTCGAAACTACGCTTGACGGGCTTAAAAAGGTTATAAGATTTGACCTTGCGGACATTGCGGAATAAGGGGCTATTATGGATTTACAGCAAATTATTGACGAATGTAATAAAATAGTATTTTTCGGCGGCGCCGGTGTATCGACGGAAAGCGGAATACCCGATTTCAGAAGTGTTGACGGGCTTTATAATCAAAAATACGACTATCCTCCCGAGGAGATACTTTCGCACACGTTTTTCTACAGCCACACTATTGATTTTTTCAAGTTTTACAGGGACAAAATGCTGATTGAAAACGTCAAGCCGAACAAGGCGCATCTAAAACTTGCCGAGCTTGAAAAAGCAGGAAAACTAAGTGCAGTTGTGACTCAAAATATTGACGGCTTGCACCAAGCGGCAGGAAGCAAAAAAGTATACGAGCTTCACGGCTCAACGCTTAGAAATTATTGCACAAAATGCAGAAAATTCTTTGATGCAGACTATATCAAAAACAACACCCCTATCCCCTATTGCGACGAATGCGGCGGCTTGGTAAAACCCGATGTTGTACTTTATGAAGAAGGGCTTGACAATGATACCGTAAACGGTGCGCTTGAAGCAATAAGCGATGCCGACTGCCTGATTATTGCCGGAACAAGCCTGACGGTTTATCCTGCGGCAAGCTTTGTAAGATATTTCAGGGGCAAATACTTAGTGCTTATAAACCGTGACGAAACACCGATGGATAAAAATGCAGACCTTGTTATTCACGACAAGGTTGGTGAGGTTTTATCAAAAATAAAGGTATAAAATTATGAAACCTATAGGAAAAATATATACACCCTTGCCTGAAAAATTCGGCGCACCTCGCCAAAGCGGTCTTGTTGAGGAGCTTGAGGGCAAAATAATTCTTGATTCTCCGTATAATGTTAAGGAAGCATTTGACGGGATAGAGGAATTTTCTCACCTTTGGATTTTATGGCAGTTTTCAGACAGTATAAGAGATGAATTTTCACCGACTGTAAGGCCTCCGAGGCTTGGAGGAGAAAAAAGAAAAGGCGTTTTCGCCACCCGCTCACCGTTCAGGCCTAACAATATCGGTTTATCGTGTGTAAAGCTGATTAAGGTTGAACAAACGAAAGAGCACGGCACAGTACTTACGGTAGGCGGAGTTGATATGAAAAGCGGCACTCCGGTTTATGACATTAAGCCTTATATAAAATATGCCGACTGCCGCCCCGAAGCAAAAAGCAGCTTTGCAGACTTGCACGAATCAGACAGGCTTGAAATTGAAATAAGCGACAATATAAAGTCACTTATACCAAGTGATAAAATCGACGCACTAACAGGCATTTTAAGTTGCGACCCACGTCCTGCCTACCAAAATGATTCTAACAGAATTTACGGCATTTCATTTGATAATATGAACGTGAAATTTAAGGTTGACGGGGATAAATTAACAGTATTAGAAATTGAAAAATAAAAACGGGCGATCGATGGTCGCCCCTACGAAAATCAAATTATACGATAACCGTAGGGGCGAACAGTGTTCGCCCGTTAATTTTATTATTTTTTATTATTGTGCATTCGGTGTAAGAACTACTGTTGTTACACTCTTTGCAGGAATTGAAACAGCCACATTTGTGTTGCCGCTTTGATATTTTTCAAGGTCACGGCTTTCGTCTGTTACATAAGTTTCAAACTTCTTATAATCCGATGATGAGAACTTTGTATATTCGTTTGTGTCCGAATTGTTGATATAAACTACTACAACTGTTCCGTCAGGATTTTGATAAGCGGTCTGCTCAATGTAATTATTCTTATCGGTAAGCGTTGTTTTGCCGTCTTTCCAAGAATAAGTTGTATTTGTCACAAGATTTTTGGCAAAATTTGAGCCTGTTGAAACAGAAACTCTCTTTGCGCCGTCCTCAATAAATCTTGCGTAGTTACCCATTACCCAAAGACGCTTTGAGGTTTGAACATCGTTGTGATTGTTTTTATTAACATAAATAAGTGCGTCGGGATATACACCCGGACCGACAGCTACCCACCAATCCCATTCAACAGCGTTGAGAATGGTTAAATCCTGATGCATAATATCTGCAAGAGCAAGGCCGTATTCGATACCGAGACCGTTGGTTGTGCCCTCTTTTTGAATAAGACTGTAAACACCTGAATTGCCGTCATTTGTCATCTGGCAATATTCTGTGCAACGTACCTTTTTAATAGCGGTGTAATTATTAGTCAGCGCATTGCCTGCAAGTGCGCTTGCAACCTTTTCCCTGTCACTTGTTGATGCCCAATAGGAGTGTGTGCCGAGAGAGTCAACGTAATCTCTGATATTAGAGTTATTTTTGCCGTAATTGTTAGGGTACAAACTTGATGATGAGAACATATTATTAAGAAAACCGTTGAAATATGTTGAGTGATTAAGTTGAGCACATTCCCAAACGTCGACGCCGACTCTACCGTTAAGCTTTTCGCTCTTTTTAATGGCAGGAATCATTGCGTTATTATAGAAATCTCTTGCCGCAGTATCCTCCCAATGAGAACCCTCCTGTCCGGCGTTACCGTTTGTATCGGCTGCCCAAGCCCATTCAGGCTCGTTAATAGGCGAAACCTCTGTTACATTATAACCCTCGTCAATGAAATGCTCCGAACACTTAACAACGAATTGGGCAAATGCGTCATAATTGCTTGAATCAAGGTTAGAATTAGCGCCGTTTGAGCAATATGCCTTGCCGTTTTTCGTAAGCCAAACAGGAGCGGAGTTAGAGAAAAGTGTAACCTTTAAATCCTTGTTAGCCTTTTGAGCAGAGGCAAGCGCCTTTTGAGCATTAGCGTCACGGCTCCAATCGTATGTGCCGTCCTTCTGCAAAAAGCCTTGCGTTCTTCTGTCAACATCTGTAATATGTGTATCATCCTGCGACCCTGTACCGAGGTTGTAGCGGTAAATATCAAGACCTGCGCCCTTTTCCTTGCTGTAAAGAAGCTCCATAATCTCGTCTAAATTTTCCCAGCCGCCGACATACTGTGCCCACCAAGCGGCAGAAGCGCCAAAGCCCTCAATTGTTTGGTAAGTTGTTGAAGTATCGATAGTTGTTTGCTTATTCGTTGTATCAATATTATTAATTATCTTGCTAAGCATACTGTAATCCTTAGCATTGATAAAGCCGTTATAGTTAAGGTCATATTTACCGTCATAATTTGACTGAGTATAAGCCGCAGCCTTATCGTCTGTTGTTATTGCGTCCTTAAAGCTTGAAACAAGAGTAAGTGCGTCAAGCTGAAGATTTGTTTTACCGCAGACACTGCATTTATAAACAATGCTCGGACCGTTTGTGCCGGTATATTCATACTTATGACCGATGACGTCCGTATAATTAGACTTAACCTCGTCTGTATCGCAATCAGTACAATAGGTTAAATCATATCCCTTTTCAACGCAGGTAGGCGCAACTGTTTTAGTTACATAATTATGCTTATCGTCAAGGCAGTAATAATGCCAATCGTAACCCTTAGCCTGACCCTCTTTTACATAATCACGAACGCCTGAATTTGCAATACCAAAAAAGCGTGCATACGAGCCTGAGCCATTTTGGAAAGCATTATCGCCGATAGTGATTTTATTGCCTAAAAATCTGTTGTAATTAAAGTTTGCATTGTAAAAAGCGTTGCTTCCTATTTTAGTGCAATTTGACGGAATATTTACCCAAAATGTTGAATTAATCAAATTTTGAAAAGCACCGTTCATAATTGTAAAATTACCGTTTGTGCCGGAAAAATCAAGTTCGGTAATAAATGCGGAGTAAACGCTCCAAGGGTTAGAGGTCATATCGCCGCTGCCCAAAACGCTTAACTTCTTGTTTTGCGCATCATATTTATAGCTTAAAGCCGTGCCGCAAAAGCCGTTTACATTTTGGAATGAAAGCGCACTTGTCGCATTAACAAGAGAACTTGCACCAACGAGTTTACAGCTTGACGAAACGCCTGTAAGAGCTGAGCTTGCAACAGACGAGAGATTACCGCTTGTCCAAACAATGCCCTTAAGCTTTGAACAACCGTTAAAAGCATTAACGTCCATACCCGTATGACCGTTGCCGACGTAAACCTGCTCTAACGAAGTACAGCCCTTAAATGTACCGTTGGGGATTTTGCCCTTATAGTTATCGGTATTATTGGTTGACGGGAGCGAAACATACTTAAGCGAAGTACAGTCAAGGAAAAGTTCACTATAATAGTAAGTCGCATTTTCAGGAAGATTAATACTTTGAAGTGAGGTACAGCCCCTGAAAAGGTCATCACCTAAGGTATCAAGGGTTGAAGAATTAAAATTAACCGTAGTCAAATTAGTACAATCGTAAAACCAATATGAGCCGATTTGAACGACGCCCTCTTCAACATTAACCGTTTTAATTGATTTACGGTCATTATACCAAGGCTGATTGTTTCCGCCAAAAAATTGATATTTTGAATAATCGGCACCTCTGCCGTTACCGTTTTTTGTAATGGTGAAAACGCCTGTTGATTTATCAAGATTCCAGTTTACACCGCCTGATGTTCCGTTTGTTGCGGCATAAGCATTTATTTCTAGCCCTGCAAAAACAGACAAAACAAGCACAAGGCTCAAAAATATTGACAATATCTTTTTAAATTTCATATACGATATTACCTCTTTTCAAATTTCGCCATTATTATAAATAAAAGTTATATAATATTCAATAGATTTATAAAAAGTTTACATTTAAAAACAAAAAAAAGAGGAATTAGAAAAACGTAGATAAATACGTATTTCTAATTCCCTTTTCTATTTCGGCACGATTATGGCTATTTATTCGTGACCGACTTATTTAATTTCGCAAATCCAGCCTTCAGGCGCTTCAATCTCGCCCATTTGGATACCTGTAAGAGTTTCATAAAGCTTCTTGGTTACAGGGCCCATTTCCTCCATACCGGATGGGAAGCAAATCTCCTCACCGTGGTTTACAATCTTGCCGACAGGAGAAATAACAGCTGCAGTACCGCAAAGGCCGCACTCTGCAAAATCCTTAACCTCGTCAAAATAAACCTCTCTCTGTTCAACCTTAAGGCCAAGATACTTCTCGGCAACAACCATAAGTGAACGACGGGTGATTGACGGTAAAATAGAATCTGACTTAGGAGTAACAACAGTGCCGTCCTTAGTTACAAAAATGAAGTTAGCGCCGCCTGTTTCCTCAACCTTTGTTCTTGTTGCAGGATCGAGATACATATTTTCATCAAAGCCATGCTCGTGAGCATCAACAATGTTATGAAGTGACATAGCATAGTTAAGACCTGCTTTAATATTACCTGTACCGTGAGGTGCGGCACGGTCAACGTCAGATACACGGATAGTGATAGGCTTTGCACCGCCCTTGAAATAAGGACCTACCGGAGTACAGAACATTCTAAACTCATACTCATCTGCAGGTTTAACACCGATAACAGGATTAACACCGAAAACATACGGACGAATATAAAGAGTAGCACCGCTGCCAAAAGGAGGAACCCAAGCCTCATTAGCCTTTACAACCTCTTTAACAGCTCTTAAAAACATTTCTTCAGGAACAACCGGAATTTGAAGTCCACGGCAAGAATCTGCGATACGGCTTGCATTAAGGTCAGGGCGGAAGCAAACAGTTCTGCCGTCCTTAGTTGTATATGCTTTAAGACCCTCAAAGCAAGTTTGTGCATACTGAAGTACACCGGCACATTCGTTAAGTGTAATCGTATCATCCTCAACAAGCTGACCTTCGTCCCACTTGCCGTTCTTGTAGTGAGCTACAAAACGTTTGTCAGTCTTAACATAGCCAAAGCCAAGGCTTGACCAATCAATATCTTTCTTTTGCATTTTTAAACATCTCCTATATTTACAGCAAAGGCTTTTGCCCAATGCCTATGAAATTTATAATTATAATAATACTATAAAAAATATTATAGCACGTTAATTTCATTTTTCAATACTAATAAAGC
>ERZ773110.403-NODE-403-length-45717-cov-25.027660_pt1 | contig 45717 bp, 31 predicted proteins | sample MGYA00580568_ERZ773110 | MGnify/ENA primary metagenome ERZ773110 (study PRJEB29015, sample SAMEA2737870) | human gut metagenome | biome: human gut; feature: human-associated habitat; material: faeces | place: China | collected 2012 ... | reverse complement strand
TATTATGCCCTTCTAGGGCTTACACAAGCCCCCGGCTTAGCCGGGGGTCATGACTTTTATATGTAATGGCCCTTTAGCCTAATTTGTTGTCTGGCCTTAACCGAGCGATTGCTCTGGCATGGTCTAAGGCGCAGTGGTGAGTGCGGGATGCTTCCTGCGGTTGTTTCTTGATTACGAGATTTATTATAGCGGCGACTTGTGTGCAGAATTTAAAAGCCGTTTGAACGATATTGAAATTTCTTTTGAAAAATTTATGACAGAGGTGATGCCATGAAAGATATTAAAGAAAAGCCAACTGGGCGGGTGCTGAAAAGCAATGTGACCGGGAAGATTCCAAAGGCGGCGCTGAAAAAGGCATGGACAGAAGCAAAGGAGAAAAGCAGAACTAAGCTGAGGGAAAGCACCGCCGCACAGGGGGAGAGCGATTATACCACAGCCCAAGATACTGGCGCAGTGCTGACAGATACATCCTATTCGTCTATCAAGCAAAACACCGATTTCACCGTACAGCAGGGGCGCAAGATTGCCCGCAAGCAGATTCAAAAATATCGGGAGCGTCGTGCCGCAGAGCAAGCCGAAACCACCCACGCCCACGCCGCCGGTGAGCGCGGTGTCAGCCCGAAACAAGCCGAATGCGGCACGCTGCCCGATTCGGCGCAACGCCCGCGCCGTGGGGCGGATTTGCCCCGGCAGCGGGCAAAAGAAAAAGCCATCACCGCCAAGGCCGCGCCACGAGATATTCGTGGTGTGACCCAAGGTCAGCGCCAACTGCGAACCGCCGCAAATGAAACTGTGCGGAGCATAACAACCCAAGCACAAATGCAGACCCGTACCCGTCAAGTGCAGCTTGCTATCCAGAAAGCCGCCAGCAGCACCTGCAAGACGGCTGTGGCGGTCCGCTCGGCAGTACGGCATTTTCTTGTCGGCCTGCACAGTCTTGTCGCGGCCATTGCTGCAGGGATTAGCGTGGCACTCAGCATTATTATTGTCATCAGCCTTGTGGCCTTTGTGTCCGGCTCGGCCTATGGCATCTTTTTTGCCGCCAATGCGCCCAACGCCGACACAATTACCGTGCAACAGGCAGTGGAAACACTGACAGCAGAATACCGCGACAGGCTGGAAGAAATCTCTGATACTGTACAACATGACCGCCAAGACATTACGGCCAACGATGATGTATACTACATCCGCTGGCAGGATGTCCTGGCGGTCTTTTCTTCGTATGTTTCAGGAAATGAACAAGGCGCACCTATTGCGGCACTGACAGAGGAGCAGGTAGATAAACTGCGGGAAACTATGTGGGCGATGAATGCGGTGGATTGTTCCACCCACCCGGAGACTACCACAATAGAAACTACCGATGAGGACGGCAACCCGACTACCACAGAAATCACCGAAACTGTCCTCGTAATCGAACTGACCCACAAAACATCCGACGAGATGGCGGCAGATTATCATTTCACCACCCGCCAGAACACCTATCTGCAACTCCTGCAAGACCCACAGTATGAGGAACTGTGGGCAGAATTGCTCGGCGGTTTTGCACAGGGCGGTGGAGAACTTATGAACCCGGACAGCACCCGCATCCCGACAGGCACCCTGCAATGGCCGCTGCCTGTCGCGGGTACGATTACTTCTCAATTTGGTCACCGCGTGGACCCCATCACCGGCGAGGTAAGCTCCCACACCGGCACCGACATTGCCTGTGCCGAGGGTACGCCGATTCTTGCTGCGGCAGACGGCATCGTCATCGTTGCCAACGGTCTTGACAGTTGGGGCGGCAGCTACGGTTACTACATTCAAATCGACCACGGCGGCGGGCTGGAAACACTGTACGCCCACTGCTCGTCCATCTGCGTCACCACCGGTCAGCAGGTGCAGGCGGGTGAGGTCATTGGTTATGTCGGTCATACAGGGCGGGCAACAGGAAACCACTTACATTTTGAAGTTCATATTAATGGCGTTCGTAGGGATGCGGAGACTTACTTTACTATATAGCAAATATTTGAGACTGAGAATCTTATTTTCTATATAAAGAGAAAAGCAGTAGATAAATCCTTAGATTCACTCTACTGCTCAGAAGCTCTCTAATTTTCTTGATAGTTCAGTGAGCTCTTTCGCTGTTTCTTGTGTATGGTGAAGCAGAGATTCTTTCATTTCGGAAGGGCAATTAGAATAGAGCAATTTCATTTGGGTTGCCCTTTCATCGTCTAACGAAATGTCAGGATTGATAAGTGTATCCAGAGAAATATGTAAAACCCTAGCTAAAGCTCGCAAAATCAAATAAGATGGATTCATCTTTCCCTTTTCAATATTGGCAATCTGCTTTACAGAAACATGACTTTGGTCTGAAAGTTCTTGCTGAGTCAGCCCTGCATTCTTACGGGCTTGACGCATTTTTTGCCCCAGTGCAGTCAATTCATCAACCGGCATAATTGTTCACCCCGATAATATTGTATCGTGCCGATTTATGTAAAGGAATAACCTTATTATACCGGTAAGCAGGTATGATTATACCGATGCAGGATTGGCGCTTTCGTTTTACTGCCAAAACCACATAAGCAGTAAATTGGTTTTGGCATATATCATCTTTGGATATGCCATCGTTCCTTTTTATCATTTCTGTACGCCCATCATTTTTTCTTCGATGGGAATACTGGTGGTGAATGACAGCGACAAAGAATCTTGTCGAATTGAAAATTGACACACGCAAATTCTTCAGTATATGTCCACCTGTGTGGAGCATATACCGTCAGGATTCGCATATGGCAGCGGTAATTCTATTTCGTTTTTCGCGTGGAATTGCCAGAGTTATTCATTTGACAAACTCATAATGCGGTTCTCCGTATAGAGGAAAAGCCTATTAAGTTATAGGCAATGAAATATAACTGCACTTTGAGAAAAGAGGTCTCAGGGTACTTTTTATCTTTTGAATTTGTTGTATACCTCCAAATGAAAAAAACAAGGAGAGGCTTCCAAGGAAACCTCTCCTTAACTGGTATTAAGGGCTATGTCAGAATCTTTCCGGCAGAATATTTACGACAGGTAACTTACCGATACAGCGGCCCGTACTGCTTGCACGCAGCATAATCCGCAGCCTGCTGATCCTGTGTGCCGAAGCTGGCCCATGCGTGGGGGCGATAGACCTTCTCGGCAGGGACATTGTGCATCGTGACCGGGATGCGCAGCATGCTGGCCAGCGTAATGAGGTCAGCACCCACATGGCCGTAAACGGTCACACCATGGTTGGCACCCCAGTTTGCCATAACGCTGTACACATCGGTGAACGCTCCCTGTCCGGTCAGGCGCGGGCAGAACCATGTGGTCGGCCAGGTCGGGTCGGTGCGCTTGTCGATGGTGTTGTGGATCTCGTCGGGCAGATCAGCCGTCCAGCCCTCGGCAATTTGCAGGACGGGTCCAATGCCCTCCACAATGTTGAAGCGCAGCATCGTAACAAGCATCTCTGCCTTGCAGCGGAAGTGGCTGGAATATCCACCGCCGCGGAAGTACTCATAGTCCGCGCGACACCAATCGGTGGCGTTCAGGCACGCCTTGATGTCCGCATCGGTCATCTCCCAGAACGGCTTCATCACGTGGTTGCCCTCGGCATCCACGCAGGCACCGGAACCATCCAAAGCTGTCGCGCCGGAATTGATGAGGTGAATAAAGCCGTTGGCGGCAACGCCGTCAGGCTTCTGCCCGGTCACACGCTCGCAGGCTTCCGGGCTCCAGTAGGTGCGCACGTCATGGAAGCACGGCGCAGAGCCGGAAACAAGGCTGCCCAGCATCATGGCAATGCCGTTGCAGGTGTCATTCTCGGTAGCGAACGGAGTCGGGGCCTTCGGGCCGTTCCAGTCAAAGGTGGAAGCCATGATGGCTTCGGTGAAGTCAGCATTCGGTAGCCAGTCCGTCCACTGCCGCTGGCCCTGGAAGCCGCCGACCACAGCGTTGCGACCGAGCGCTTCTTCATGCCAGCCCATCTCGTCCAGACGCGGATTGCCGTATAGAATGTCGCGGATGATCAGGGTCATCTTGACGATAAACTCCCAATCCTTGTCGGCCGGAACAATTTTCGACTTCGTGATGACAGGCGGCAGGTTCTTACCGAGGTTCTTATCAAAGCCCTCTTTGCAATTCTCGCGCACCCATGCCAGCGCCTTTTCATATTCGTCGTGGTCATAGATACCGATGGAAATGCGGCGCAGGATCTCGACCTCGTCTACCCACTCGGCGCGGATGCCGAAATACTTTTGCAGAACACCTGCATCGCAGAAGCTGCCGGCAATCCCCATCGTCACAGCGCCAATATTGACGTAGGCTTTGTTCTTCATCCAGCCTGCGGCAACAGCACCACGAGCAAAGCGCAGGATTTTCTCGGCCACGTCATCGGGAATCGTATCATCGTTGGCTTCCTGCACGTCATGGCCATAAATGGAGAAAGCAGGCAGACCACGCTGGGCATGTGCTGCCAGAACCGCAGCCAGATACACCGCGCCGGGGCGCTCGGTGCCGTTGAAACCCCAGACTGCCTTGATGGTGTTGGGGTCCATGTCGAACGTTTCGGTACCGTAGCACCAGCAGGGGGTCACAGACAGCGTTGCCGTAACATTCTGGGTAGAGAACTGCTCTGCCACGCGGGCCGCCTCGGCACCACCGCCAATCGTCGTACAGCCGATCACGCACTGCACCGGCGTACCATCGGGGTACTTGAGGTTCTCCGAAATCAGCTTGGCGGCATTTTCTGCCATGCGCATCGTCTGATTTTCCAGGCTTTCACGGACACCGCCCCAGCGTCCATCGATGACAGGGCGGATACCAATTTTAGGATACAGCATAGTTGCACCTTCCTTATTATAATAGGGTTTTGAAACGATCATAAGCGGCGTTCCATTCCGCATAGTTCTGTGTACTTGGGGTATGTGTTTTAATGACCTCTGTCTCCGCAATCAGCCGGCGTCCTTGTGTGATGGAGTCCAGCAACCCCAAGGCTTTCAACTGAATCATAATGTTGCCGAGCGCCGTAGCTTCCACCGGGCCTGCCTTTACTGTAAGGCCGCAGCAGTCTGCCGTCATCTGGCAAAGCAGACGGTCTTTTGTGCCGCCGCCCAAAACGTGCAGGGTCGTAAATGCTCGACCTGTTACAGCGGAGAGCTGCTCTATCGCATAGCGGTATTTCAAAGCAAGGCTTTCATAAATGCAGCGCATTACGGCTCCCACCGTTTCCGGGACGGGCTGGCCGGTTTTGCGGCAAAATTCCTGTATTCTGCCCGGCAGGTCGCCGGGGGCAACAAATTCCGGGGCATCCGGGTCAATAAAACTGCGCAGCGGTTCGGCGGCAAGTGCCTGTTGCTCCAGCTCCGCGAAAGAATATGCCTGTCCACGGCGCTTGTACTCACGGCGGCTTTCCTGAATCAGCCAAAGACCGATGATATTTTTCAGGTAGTTGATTTTTCCGTTTGCTCCGAGTTCGTTGGACAGCCCGCTTTGGCAGCTGTCTGCCGTCAGAATCGGGGTGTCCAATTCCGTTCCCAGCAGGCTCCACGTGCCGCAGGAGAGAAATGCCGTATGTTCGGCATCTTCCTCGGCACACGGCATAGCAGCCGAGGCGCATTGTGTATCATGCCCTGCCACCGCAATGATTTTCGCGCCGGTTGTAAGTGTACCCGTCACCGTGCCGCTGGCGACAAGGGACGCGAAGTGGTTTTCATTTAAACCATAGGCTGCCAGCACTTCCCTGCTCCACTGCCCTGTGCGGGGGTCCAGCATCTGGCTGGTGGACGCAATGCTGCGCTCGCAGACCGGCTCGGCTCCCAACAGAGCCGCGAACAGATCCGGCATAAAAAGGATCTGCTCGGCCTTTTGCAGCAGTTCCGGGTCCTGCTCACACAGAGCCAGCAGCTGGAACAAGGTATTGATTGCCATGATTTGGTTGCCGGTATGGGCATACAATTCTTCTGCAGGCATACGGGCAGCGGCCTGTTCCGGTTTGCCATTCGTTCGGGCATCGCGGTAATGAACAGGGTTTGCCAGCAGATGACCGTCCGTATCCAGTAAGCCGAAATCTACACCCCATGTATCAAATCCTAAGCTGTCAAATGTACCCGCCTTTTGAATGGCCGTGTGAATTTCTTTCAGCAGTGTTTCCACATCCCAGCAGAGGTGACCGTCCTTTTCGATGGGGACATTTTCAAAACGATGGATTTCCTCGTAGGTGAGGTTTTGGCCATCGTACACGGCTCGAATTGCACGTCCACTGGAAGCGCCAAAGTCGAAGGCCAGCACAGTTGCTGTGTTACTCATTGCACCACGCCCTTCTTCAAAAGTACGTTGGCATAGATTGCGCTTTCCCCGGTGGCGATAATCGCATAGGCATGATGTGCGCGCTCATAAAACGCAAAGCGCTCCACCATTTCAATTTTAGCCGGGTCATTGCCGCTCTCGTTCAACTTCTGTTTATAGCTATCCCAGATAGTCGGCTTGCACGGATCGCCATCAACCACTTTCATCAGCGCGACGGGCTTTTCCACATACTGATCCAACGGCAGAAATTGCAGGATGGCCTCCAGCAGTTCTACGGTTCCGTGCCCGTCTGCACGAATCACAATGGCATCTTTGCCGATGCTTTCAGCCGGGAAATTTCCGTCTGCGAGAATGATTTCGTCGCCATGTCCCATCTCGCAGAGGACTTTCAGAAGTTCCGGGCTAAGGATAGGCGGAATGTTCTTCAGCATACGGAGCCTCCTTATTTGTCCGTCGGCTCGCCTTTTTCGCGGCGCTCAAATTTACGATAGCCGGGGTGTTTGCCGGTAATTTTGTAGTAGGAGCGGAGATTGATGAGCTTATCAATATTCTTGCGGTCAATATCGTAGCTGCCGCCGAGAATGATTGCGTTGATCGTGATTTTTGCCCACAGTTCCAGACTCTCCATGCGGTAATAGGCGGTGATGACATCGCTGCCCACCGTCAGCGCGCCGTGGTTTTCCAGCAGCATAACATCGTGGTCGTTGAGATACGGCTCGATTGCGTCCGGCACCTCCGTCGTGCTGGGGGTTCCATACGGAGTCAGCGGCACAGCGCCGATGGCTGCCACATCCTCAATCATGTTGTACATATCCATCGGGCGATGTGCCACGGCAAAGCCGGTGGCTGCCGGCGGATGGGCATGGACAACAGCATTTACATCGGCGCGCTTTTCGTAGCAGCGCAGGTGCATCTTGATTTCGCTGGACGGGCGCAGGCCCTCTGCACCTTCCAGCACATTGCCCTTTGCATCAATACGCAGCAGCTTGTCCGGCGTGATGAAGCTCTTGCTCATGCCCGTAGGCGTTGCAAGGAAAGTTCCGTCCTCCAACCTAACCGAAACATTACCGTCGTTGGCAGCGACCCAGCCAAGCTGCCACATTTTATGGCAGACATCGCAGATCTGGTCTTTGATTTCTTCGATTTGCACAGTTTGTACCTCCTAAAGTGGATTTTGTCCTTTACTTGTATTATACTGTTGCAATTCGCCCTCGTCTTTGCGTATAATGATATTATATTGGACGATATTGATATTTTAGGAGATGCCTGCCATGAAGTTTCTGGCTTCCCATGAAAGCAGTACGCGCGGCACTTTTGACTTTCCCATTGAGCTTTATTATGTAGATAAAATGCATCCACGCTATGAAATGCCGTTTCACTGGCACATGGAATTTGAACTTATGCTGGTTCTAAGCGGGGAGTTTTCTCTGCTGATTGATGGACGCTCTTACCTTTTACACAAGGGGGATGCCGCCATCATTTCAGCCGGGGCCGTTCACGGCGGAACCCCCAGCGACTGCGTTTACGAGTGTGTTGTCTTTGATATGAACCGCTTCCTCGGCAGCGGCTCCGTATGTCAGGCAAAATACAATGCGCTTTTTGAACGCGGCGCACAAATCGAGCCGTATCAACCGTCCGGCTCCGTAACCTGCCAACTGATTGACAGGCTCTTTGAGGCAATGGAAAAAGAGCCGGAGGGATATGAATTTGTGACGATTGGTCTGATGTGGCAGTTGTTCGGTCAAATCCTTTTGCAGCATTCGTACACAGTATCCTCTCCCGGAAATAAACGAAATGACCGCAGCACAGCCCAAATGAAAGCGGCCTTAGAGCGCATCCGAAAGAATTACGCCAGCCGCATCACCTTGGAAGATCTCGCCTCCACAGCAGAAATGACCCCTGAACACTTTTGCAGGGTCTTTCACAGCATAACCGGACGCTCCCCTATTGACTACCTGAATTACTACCGGGTAGAATGTGCCGCGGAGCTATTATGCTCCACCGAAGATCCCATCACGGAGATCGCATATAGCTGCGGCTTTAGTGATTCCAGCTACTTTAACCGGATGTTCCGCCGCTATAAGGCTGAAGCTCCGGGCAAATATCGAAAACTGCATAGCATATAAAATCGCGCCGACAGTGCATTGTCGGCGCGATTTTTAGTCAACAATTCGCATTTAGTATCAACCGTTCTGAGTTTCCAATATCATAAAAATCAATTGCAATGCATGGCCTTATTAGCCTCACTGCGGACATACAACTTGCTGTATCACAGAAAACTCCCGCGCTTGTCAGGCGCGGGAGTTAAGGAAGGAGAAAACACGAGTTTGCATGATGCATTCTACTGCACTATGCAAGCCGCAAAATGAAAAAGCAGATTAGCGGTATCAGCAGTATTTTTCAATTACTTTTTGCATGGCATCCCAGTTCCGTTCCATATCGGCAGTCAACTTGAACTGGGTGCGGGAGCGGTTGAGGTTTTGGGTTTCGTAGTTGATGTGGAAGTAGTGGTCGCCCTCCAGATAATCGGCGAGGAAACGCATACCGCACTCCATCGTCATCAGCTTGGCACCCCAGGGCAGGGTCTGCTTTTCCAGCGGGGTGAACGCATCCCCTGCTGCCTGCAAAAAGCCCTTGGTGTAAATTTCAAACAGTTCCATGCTGAAATTTACTTTCGAGAGGTCAACTTCGTCCTCGGCGCAGTGGTTGGCACCGAAGCGGATGGAATCGCCAAAATCATTGGCGGCAAGGCCCGGCATGACGGTATCAAGGTCGATGACGCAAAGGCCCTCGCCGGTCGTTTTGTCGAACAGGATGTTGTTCAGCTTGGTGTCGTTGTGGGTGACGCGCAGCGGCAGCTTACCCGCCGCCAGCAGATCCACCATGACGTGATACTCTGCTTCGCGGGCGCGGACAAACTCAATTTCGCGCTGCACCTGTGCGGCACGACCCATGCGGTCTTCGGCCACGGCGCACTGAAAATCAGCGAAACGCTTGGGCGTGTCGTGGAAGTGCGGGATCGTCTCATGCAGGGTGTGTGCCGGATATTCAGCCAACTGATGCTGGAAATTGCCAAATGCAACAGCGCTCTGGTAAAAATCCTCAGCTGACTGCACCTGCTGCAAACAGACAGTGTTCTCTACAAATTCATAGATACGCCAGCAGCTACCATCAGCAGCCTGATAATAGGGCTTTTCCTCTTTGGTAGGCACCACATGGAGCGTAGCACGCGCCGGGTCAGCCCCGAGCTGCTTAGCCTTTTCGCGCAAAAAATCTGTAACACCGCAGACGTTTTCCATCAAACCGGCCGGGTCTTTGAATGTATTGGTATTGATTTTTTGCAGGATATAGCGTTTTGCACCCTGCACTGACGTTACCGTGATGGCATACGTCTGGTTGATATGCCCTTCGCCATAGGGAATCGGCTCTGATACTGAGCCATTCCATTTCCATGCAGTTAAAATATCCTTCATTTGTATATACATCCTCTCTGGTTTTGTTTATGCCGCGATACTGTACAGCGCGACACCGGCCACGGCAGCCCCCGCCATGACCTTGATAGGGCTGGGCTTCCATTTACGTAGAACAAAAAAGCCCATGAGGAAAATTGCCAGTGCAATCAGATCCATGCTGCCCAGATCCGCCGGGAAAGTGCGCTGCCTGTACAGGGCCATGCACAACAGGGAAATGCCAGCAGAAGCAATCATGGCAATAACAGCGGGGCGCAGCCCGGCCAAGATACCCTGCATAACGCTAAGGCCGCGGAAACGGTAATACATGTAGGCCAGCGCCATGACGATGACGCAGGACGGGAAAATACAGCCAATCGTGGCAATCAGTGCCCCAGGCAGCCCCGCAACCTGAATACCAACGAACGTCGCGGCGTTTACGGCGATGGGGCCGGGGGTCATTTCGGCAATCGTAATAATGTCCGCAAAGCCTGTCATCGTCAGCCAGGGGTGAATGTCCACTACTTGGTTTTGAATCAAAGGCATAGCCGCATAGCCGCCGCCGATGCTGAACAGGCCAACTTGGAAAAAGCTCCAGAATAATTCAAGGTAGATCATTTGCTACCCTCCCGCTTTTGTAGATACAGGGTATCCAGCGCGCCGATGACGCCGCAGACGAGGATAATCAAAATGATGTTCACCGAGAAGAAACGGGTCGCCGCAAAAGCTGCCAGCATAACCGCGATGGGCAGCCAGCGCTTCTTTTTCAGGATGGGCCACGCCATGTTGATGACCACATCAAAGATGACCGCTGCCACACCGGCCAGCATACCGGCCATTGCCATGCTCACATACTTGTTGGAGCGGAACGCCTGATAGAACGCGGAGATGATGGAGATGATAATCAGCGGTGGCAGCGCCGCGCCCACCACAGTAATCAGTGCGCCGGGGATGCCTGCTACATGGTAGCCCACCAGAATCGAGGCGTTGATGGCAATAGATCCGGGGCTTGATTGGGCAATCGCCGTCAGGTCCAGCGTTTCCTCTTCCTCGATCCAGTGCAATTCTTTCACAAAACGCTCGCGCATCAAAGGGATAATGACAAACCCACCGCCGAAGGTGCAGGCACTCAATTTTAAGGTCGATAGAAACAGCTGCCAGTATTTATTTTTCTTGTGCAATAGAATCGGTCTCCTTTTTCAGCGATACATCTGCACGGCGCGGGCCATCTCGCACAGGCGCAGTTCCGCATAGGCGAAAAACTTTTGCAGGGCTTTGCAGTAGTAGCTGCGCTGCGCTTTGTCGGCGGGATCACAGTCACGCTTGCAGCCGCCGCGGCACAGGTGTACCCATCTGCATGGCTGACATTCTGCGGGGATCTGCCAGCCGTCCGCGATAAACGCCCGCATTTTTTCACTGGCAAGCAGCGATTGCAGGGTGTCGGCTTGCACGGTTCCGAGTTTGCAGGCATCCAGGCAGAAAAAGTCGCACGGGTACACCGCGCCGCTGCCCTCCACGACCATATAGCTGCCGCAGCGGCCAGTCGTGGAGCAGGTCCCCGCCGGGCCGCCCATGAGCAGATGAATATAATCCTCAAACAGGCGGACGCTGACATAGGTGCTGGTTTTCCAGTCCCGATACCAGGCATCAAACAGGGCGCACAGGAACCGCGCGTACAGCTCCGGCGTGAGGGAGTAGTTCTGCTGCCCCTGCGGCATGCCCAGCGGGTCCAGACAAGGAATGAACTGCAAATAGCGCACCCCTGTAGCCTTCATGGACTTATACACGCGCTCCGCTTTTTTTGCCAGCTGTTTGGTGACGACACATAAAAGATTGCACTCCACGCCGTATCGATGCAGCAGTTTGATCGTCTGCATGACCCTTGTCCATGTTCCGTCGCCGGAAGCATCTGGGCGCAAAGCATCATGTACATCTGGCGTACCGTCTAAGCTGATGCCCACGAGAAAATTTTCTTCGCGGAAAAATCTCGCCCATTCTTCGGCAACAGCAAGGCCGTTTGTCTGGATGGCGTACTGCACCGTTACACGCTTTTGGTTGTACTTTCGCACTGTCTGCGTAAAGAACCGAAAGAAATCCAGCCCTGCTAAGGTTGGTTCTCCGCCCTGAAAGGCAAACGAAACAAAGCCGCCTTGGTCAAGTTCCGCAAAACAGCGCCGTATCAATGTCTCGGCTGTCTGCAAGGTCATCATGCAATCTTCGGAAGTGCTGCGGTTTTGCTGCTCGTCCCGGTAGAAGCAATAGTGGCAGCGCATATTGCAAAATCCGGCTGCGGGTTTTATCAGAAATTGAAGCTGCTTCATAACACCTCAGTGTGCTGCAATACGGTCAGGGGCGTTTTGCCCACAAACAAGGTATGACCATCTGTGTATTGTTCTTCACGGTTCTTTAGGGAGTCAATCAGCAGGGCACGTAGTTCGGCCACACGCTCCGGGTTTTCGTCCAGTACATTTTTTGTTTCGTGCGGGTCGTCGCGCAGGTTGAAGTACAGTTCCCGCCCGGTCTGCGAGTACCAGATATATTTATCCTCTTTTGTCAGGATAAAGTGCATGGAATCTTCACCCAGCGTGTGTTCCCCATGCAGGTATTCGCGGTCTACCGGGTGCAACAGGCTGATGCCGTCCACCGTTTCGGGAATCGGTGCTCCTGCCAGTTCCAGCAGCGTGGGCATAACATCCCGCAGTTCAGCCAAGTCCGTGCGAACCGTGCCGCGCTTTCCGATGTAACGCTCCGGCCCGGAGATAAACAGTGGTACATGGATACTGCCTTGGAACGGCTTTGCCTTCTGGAACATCAAATGGTCGCCCAGCATTTCACCGTGATCGGAGACAAACAAAATCACGGTGTTATCCATAATCTGTTCTTCCACCAGCGCGGAAATCAAGCGTCCGATTTGATGATCCATATGGGTGATGGCAGCATAATAGCCCGCCCGCAGCTGCTGGATGTAGCTTTCATCCGAGGGTGCCGTCTGGGCATGGTAGCTGTGGCCGTCACGTTCCCAGCGGACGCAGTCATTCCAATCACCGCGCCAAGGCTCGGCCAGCGACTCATCTTTGTACAAATTCAAGTAATATTCCGGGGCATCCAGCGGAGGGTGTGGCCGCACAAAGCTGGCCATCAGGAAGAATGGTTTCGAGCGGTCACGGCGGCGCAGAAAGTCTCGGCACTCGCTGGCGACCCAGTTTGTGGGGTGATACTTTTCCTCGTAGATCCAGGGGCGCACAACCCAACTATTGCAGTCAAGGCCAGTGTCCACCGGGTCTGCATCCACGCCAAGCTGCTGTTTGAGCCACCAATAATAGTCATCGGCCACACGCTGATCCTCATAACTGGGCGTGGTGGGGCGGCGGTAGGCATGGAGATAGCCATCATGCAGCCGTACATCATGGAAACCCAGGTTGCTGCGCAGCGGATGAACATGCATTTTGCCGACACACTGGGTATAGTACCCGGCCTTGCTCAACTCCCCGGCCAGTGTGTGGGGATAATCCCACGGCACAAGATCCTCGTACCCGACGCGGCCGGTGTGTTCCTGTGACATACCTGTGTAAAGAGAGGCACGTGCGGGAACACAGGTCGGACAGGCAGAATAGGCGTTTTCATAGCGCACGCCCTCGGCGGCCAGTGCATCGAGGAACGGCGTTTTTACATCCGGGTGACCGGCAATACCAAGGCAGTCGCCGCGCATCTGGTCTGCCATAAGCAGGATAATATTAGGACGTTTATCCATAACAAACCTCGTATCAATGTTTTTGCAGCCAAAGGCGTGCCGCACAGCACGGCACGCCTCTTTCGCCTACATCCTCACTGATAGACTTCCAGCAGCCGCAGAGTTGGCTCCGTGCGTGAAGCTGTAATCTTTATGGTAAGCGTCTGCACATCCACGGGGGCGAAGCGGCAGATACGCTTATGTCCAACTACCGTAAATTCGGCAACCTTGCTTCCGTCTGCCCAAATCTCGCCGCTTTCAATTCGCTGTCCCGTTGGAAGATGCTCGCCCAGTACAACACAGGAAACTTTCTGCGGCTTCGGGAACTTCAAAGTAATCGTATCGGATTCTTGTCCGTAGGCAGCCTGCCAATAGGTATTTGCCATACCGTCCACAGCCTGTATGATGGGATGCTGCGCAATCGCAGAATCAGCTGTGATTGCCGCCTTTTCTGTTACGTTGCTGGCAAAAATCTGCTGGATTTTAGTACCCAGCTCCGCAAGGCTGGCGCAGTCCGGTGCAGCAATACGGCCATGTGTATCGGGTGGAATGTTCAGCAGCAGGCTGGCATTCGCACCGACGGCATCCAGATAGATGTCCAGCAATTCGCCTGCCGTGCGCACGTCAGTGTCCTCCTCCGGGTGGTAAAACCAACCTGTTCGGATGGAGGTATCCACCTCGGACGGATACCAGACAAGTTCTCTTGCATTGCGGATAACCGCTCTGCTGCCGATGTCCTCGTCCTGAGAGTCAATTTTGCGGGAGAATTCTCCGTCATCCGCCTGCTGCGATTTCGATGCCGTGCGTTCTGCATCCCGCAGCTCTGCGGGAACCACGCTCCACTCGGCTTTCCGGCAATGCCCGGCCTCGTTGCCGCACCAGCGCACATCGGGACCGCAGACATTCAAAACCGCATTCGGCTGCAATTTGCGCAGTACTGCATAGTAGCGTTCCCAATCGTAAATTTGCTTTTTGCCGTTTTTGCCCTCACCACAGGCACCGTCAAACCAGAAGCAGAAAATATCTCCGTAGTTTGTTGCAAGCTCAGTCAGCTGGGAAACGAAATAATCATCATACGGTTTCCCCTGCCCATAGCGTGCATCGTGACGATCCCACGGGGAGAGATAGACACCAAACTTGATACCGCCGCGCCGGCAGGCATCCGATACCTCGCGCACAACATCGCCCTGTCCGTTCTTCCACGGGCTGTTCTTGACGCTGTGCTCGGTGTAGGCGCTCGGCCACAGGCAGAAGCCGTCATGGTGCTTGCAGGTCAGAATCAGCGCCTTCATGCCGGCACTTTTGACTGCGGCGACCCATTGGTCGGCATCCAGCGCATCGGGATTGAACAGCGCCGGGTCTTCGGTGCCGTCGCCCCACTCGCGGTTCGTGAAGGTATTCATGCCGAAATGGGTAAAGGCGTAAAATTCAAGCTGCTGCCATGCCAGCTGGCGCGGGCTGGGCGCGATAGAGGCCGCATAGCGGATCTGTTCTTCGGGTGTTCTCATTTTATTACCCCTCAATGCTGTACCACTTGATCTCATTGGCATCCAGATGCAGATCGAAGCAGCTGCCGTCGCCGGTGTAAACGGTCGTGTCCTGCGGTTCGTAGGTGTTGTTGACCACGCAGTACTTGCCGTTTTTAACGTAGGCATGGACTTCCACATTGTAGTTCGTGCTGAACCATTTGTGCAGGTCGGCTTCATCGTGGGTAGCCCACAGGATGGCGCGGTACAGCACGCGGTTGTTCACGAAGCTGTACGGCAGGCCGCTGATGTAGACGCCGCGGCCTTTGCCGTACTCGTGGGCAGCCATCTGGACTTCCTTGTCACGCTGGATCAGGATGTCGGTGCCCTCCAGTGCAAAGATACTCTTTTTGCCCTCGCCGAAGTCCACGTCATGGTCGGGGCAGTCGGCCAGAATAAAGTGGTCGCGGTGCTCGTCCCAGTTGTACTTGTCGTAGTTCAAGGTAAAGCCGGTTTCCTTCTCCACGCCAAGCGGCGCGGCCAGCTGCAAATAACGGCCCTGATACTGATGGCCGCCCGGCTCGCCGACACCGATCAGACCGCCGCCGCGATGGACAAAGCCCTTGACGGTAGCGGAAACATCCGGATCCTCCCAAACCTTGCCGCCGGTGTGGGCGGTGTCGCCGTCACCGATGTTGATGAGGACGTCAATGCCGTCCAGCACCTTCGGGTCAGCCTTGATGTCGTCAAAGCTGATGAACTTCACATCAAACGGCGCACCGGACAGCGCCTCGATAACGCCCGCATAGCTGTAATTCTGCTTCTGGTACAGCGCATGGTGGACCATGTGGCAGCCCCAGGCGCGCTGCTGCCCCCAGCTGTTCAGAACAGCCACGGTCTTGACGCAGTAGGGCGTGGTACCCTTGATGTTCTCGTACAGCTCGCGGAACTCGTTGCAGACGCTCTCGACATAATCGAGAAATTCCGGGAACTCGCAGGCCAGCTTCAGGTAACCGCCGTAGCCGATGCGGTCAATGGGCTTGCGCAGGATGGCGCGGCGCGCGGTGACCCAGTTTTCCTTGGCCTCGCGCACAGGGTCGCCGCCCTCGTGGAAGGTATCGGGGAAGAAGTAGGGCAGGAAGCGGCCCTCGGTGTACTTGACACCGGGGATGTCGGAAATCAGGCGCAGGGTGCTGCCGTTGCCGACACTGCCGACAATGGCATCCACGCCGGACTGCTGAAATTCCGGCATAAACGGCTCACAGCCGATCCAGTGGTCACCCAGGAACATCATGGCTTCCTTGCCGTAGGCGTGGACGATGTCGGTCATTTCCTTCATCAGACCGGCAACCTCGCGGCGCTGGAATGCCTGAAAATCCTTGTACTCCTTGCTCGGCACGCGGTACTGGTTGTTGTAGTAGCCCTGATCAATGATAAACTCCGGGCGGAATTTGTAGCCGACTTCCTTCTCAAACTGCTCCAAAATATAGGGAGAAACGGACGCCGAGTAGCCGTACCAGTCCACGTACTTCTCGCGGCGCAGCTCGTCAAACACCAGCGTGAACAGGTGGAAGAAGGTCGTAAAGCGCACAACGTTGACATAGGGGTGGCTTTCGAGATACTCGCGCAGGCGGCGCATTGTGTAAGCGTGGGTCTTGGGCTGGCGCACATCGAACGGGATCTGGTGCTCGACATCCTTCCAGTCATTGATGACCGAGTTGTACATGTGCACGGGATCCCAAATCAGGTACGCCAAAAAGCTGACCGTGTACTCGTGGTAAGCGGCGGGGGCGTCGATGACAACGCTCTCGGTTGCTGCGTCATAATGCCACGCAGCGGCATCCAATGGCTCGCCCGTCGTGCGGTCGATGACTTCCCACCAGCGGGCAATGTCGTCGTGGTCGTTGACCTTCATCAGCTCGCGGCTGATGCCCGTCATCAGGGGGATGGTCAGCGCACCGTCCGCAGCGGTATAGAACGGGGTCATAATGTAGCACTGCTGCGTTTCATCGGGGTTTGCCTTAGCCCAAGCGTTGTCCTTGCGGGTGGTGTAGTAGGTGGCGTAGATCTTGGCTCCGGTGTCCTTCAGCTCCTGCGGGAATTCGGTGCCGTCGCAGTCGCGGATGGCATCCGCGCCCCAGCGCTTGAGCAGGTCAAGGGTTTCGGGTACTGCGTCCATATCGGTGGGAATCGTTACACGACCTTTGGTATTCATTTCTTGTTTTCCTCCGTCCATTGGTAAGATTGAGCTTGTCCGGCCTGCAAGGTGACCCAGCAATGCGTGTTGCAAAGATACCAGCTTCCGTCCTGTGTTGCTTTTACGGTAAGGCTGTGCTTGCCGTCTGCTGTCCGCTGATAAGAAATCAGCAGACCATTTTCTGCCCGCAAATTCTGAAATGCAACAGGTTCATTTTTCCAGCCCTGCGGGCACGCCGGTAAAACCTCGATATGATTCTTTTCGGAACGCAACAGCATTTTCTGTACTGCGTGTGCCGCCAGAAAATCCGCTTCCAGCGTAAAGGGGCGATAGTGGAAATCACAAACGCCGCTGTTTTTGTAGTCGCCGTTCAAATGAAATCCGTTCGGGCTCAAGAAATACTCCGCGAAGCGATGCAGCTCATACAAAGCGCCATTTCCATTGTTGCGGGCGATCTGCAAAAGTGCCATCCAACCGAAGGAAAACCCTACCCACTGCCCGCTGCCGAGTTGTACAAGATGGTCTACCGTTGCATCTATTACGCTTCGATCCTGCGGGTTTTCATAGCGCAGCATACACAGCGGCTCGATCGCCATAGCGTGGGAAAAATGGCGGTGCGTTTCCTGCAAGGTTTCATCAGGTGAAAGCATCAGCCCGGTTTCTGTATCTACGCTCAACGGAGCAAGTTTGGACTCTATTGCATGCCAATAGCCGCGGGGGTTGCCAAGCTGGTACTCGATCTGTACCAGAGTGTGGAACAGATAGTGCAGCAGCGCCAAATCATAGTTGCTGTTAGGAGTCAGCCATGAGGCTGCCTCATCATCGTGAATTTCCGGTGAGGACGAGACCGGTAAAACCAGCTTTCCGTCCGGGCCTTCTTGGAGGAGTTCTTCCAGGCAGGCTGCCGTGGCGGTAAAGTAAGGCTCCACACGGGTGCGCAGAAACTCTTTATCCCCCGTCAGGCGGTAGTATTCATAAAACATCTGGCAGAGCCAGATTTGATTGGTCGGTGACAGGGAATACATCGGCCATCCGCCGAGCGCTCCGCCGTCAATGTCCATAACACTGGGCAGGCACTCCCCTGCCGTGCCATAAAATGCACGGGCAAACTTTGCCGCCTGCGGGCGCAGCGACCAGAGATAATCAAGAAACACCTTTCCCTGCTCCGGGTGGTTGGCAGTCAGATAGTGACAGTAGGTGAATTGGGTGTTGAGGTCGTTGTGGTAATCACCTTTCCACGGTGGGAGCTGATCGTCATCCGCACACCATACCCCTTGCAGCGGCATCGGGGCATTGCCCGGCTCGGAACCCGCTGCTAAAAAATAGTTGGCGCGGTACCAGAGTTGTTCGAGTGTTTCATCCGGCAGCTGCAAACTGCTTTTGCCCCAGTATTGCTTCCACCAGCGTTTATGCTGTTGCAGCAGCTTCTCTGCACCCATATCTTCCGCTGCACATAGTTCCAGCTTCGCCAGTCGGCTTGCCTTTTCTACGCTCTCTGCCTGCACAGCGGTATAATACAGCGTTGCACCACATTTTTTACAGAGCAGCGAATAGGCAGTCCGATCATCGACCTTTTGGGAAAAGCCAATCATGCCGTCCTCTGTTTCGAGGTTGGCATCCGGCAGGGCGAGCTGCTGCAAGCTGCCGGGAGACACGCTGTTGCCCGCTTCGGCTGCCTGCGTGCCATTCCCGAAAGAGGGGCGCTCCACCGTGAGCTCTGCATCCCGGTACGCCTCCGGCAGCATCAGTACCCCAACAGGCCGCCCCATACAGAGGAAGGCGCGCAGAATGGTTGTACCCTTTTGCAAAAAGGATGCCACCGCTGTGCCCAAATCAAGGCTTGCCTGATAGCTGCCCTGCGGCAGTCCATCCAAGAACAAGTGTCCCGCGGGGATTTTTGTAGGCGTCGGGCGGGCATAGGGCGTATCAAAGATACGGCGTGTTTCTGCCACATCGCCTTTCCGTGCAAGCTCTACCAGTTTTGCATAAGTAAATTCTTTATCGAGTTTTTCCTCCGGGCGGCGACGTAGCCACAGTCCGGCAATGTCCACGGAAATGCGCAGGTGCTCCATCGGCCCCCAAAAAAGAGAACCGAGTATGCCGTTCCCCAGTGGAATTGCTTCATCCCAGCGGGGTATTGGGCCGGTTAAATTGATGTTGCAATGTTTTTGGGGCAGCATATCGGTTCTCCTAACCTATTCGATTTTGTTTAGCCCTTAACGCCGCCGACGCTCAAGCCCTGCACGAGCTGCTTCTGGCCGACGATGAAGAGGATGACAGTGGGAATCAGTGCCAGCACGAGGGCTGCGAACAGCGCGCCCCAGTCGGTAGCGTAGCGCTGGATCTCATACAGGTTGGCAAGGCCGACAGGCAGCGTAGCCTTGGTCGGATCGGTAACCATAACGAGAGCCACCGGGTACTCGTTCCATGCTGCCATAGCGGAGATCATACAGACCGTCACGATACCGGGCTTGCACATGGGAATGATAATGCTCGTCAAAATACGGAACGGGCCGCAGCCGTCGATCATGGCTGCCTCCTCATAATCACGCGGGATGCTGCGCAGGAAGCCGGTCAGCAGGAAGATAGCAAACGGGAACTGCATCGTTGCATACAGCACGCCCAGCGCCGTCAGGCTGTTGAGCAGGTTCAGCTTGTTCATCTGCAAGAACAGCGGAATCATAATATAAGTGGCCTGAATGAAGATGGCCGCCATGTAGATGTTCAAAATCAACTTCGCACCGGGGAACTTATACCGCACAAGGCAGTAGGAACACGGCACAACGCAGACCACAATAATGACCAGCGTTTCCAGCACGACATAAATCGAGTTGCCGATGTTGGCAGCAAGGTTAGATTTTTCATAAGCGCGGACGTAGTTATCCCATGCAAGTCCCTGCGGCCATGCAAAGGGGTCCGTCAGAAACTCTGTACTGGTTTTGAACGAAGAAACGACGTTCCACGCCAGAGGGTACAGCATGATAATGGCAACCAAAATCAGGAACAGGCGCGTCACCCACTTGATGACCTTTGCTCTGATTTTGCTTTTTTCATTTTGCGTCATATTACTGACCTCCTTCGGAAGCATCGGTCAATTTGCGGGACAGCATGGACAGCGCTACGGAGATGGCGAGCGTAAAGACCGTGATGGCCATGGCATAGCCAAAGTTGCCGTTGACAAAGCCCTGCGTGTACATATATTGCAGCAGAACGCTGGATGCACCGTTAGGACCGCCGCCGGTCATGACCTGCGAAAGCACGAAGCTCAGGTTGATGGTGCCGGAAAGTGCCAGAACAAAGGTGATGCCGATAATATCTTTCATCAGAGGCATCGTAATACTGACGAGTTTGCGCCATGCGCTGGCACCGTCCAGCGTTGCGGACTCGTAGATTTCCGGCGAAATGCCGTCCATAGCCGCGATGTGCATGACCATGTAGTAACCGGCAGCCTGCCACAGCAGCGTGAACGCGATGCACCAAAGTGCAGTCTTGCTGTCGCCCAGCCAGGAACGCTGCAAGCTCTCCAGCCCGACAGCACCGAGAATCTTATTGACGATGCCCACATTCGGGTGGAACACAAAACTCCATATAATACCTACAACGGTCAGAGAAACGATGTTCGGGAAATAGAAAATCGTGCGATACAAGACCATTTCTTTCAGCTTGCACTGGTTCAAAACGAATGCCAGCACCAGACTACAGAAAATTGTGATAACGGGAACAACCGCCATCAGCTTTGCTGTGTTTTTAAGTGCTTGAATGAAAGATTTGTCGTGGAACATATAGATATAGTTATCCAGTCCCACAAATTTGTTGTTAAGCCCCAGAGAGGTCGCATTGGTAAAAGAAAGATATAATGCCTGCACCGTAGGCCAGATCGTGAACATAAGAGTTAGGATCACGGCAGGCAGAACGCTGATGCAGATAAACAGTACGGGAAGTGGCTGCGCCTTTTTTTGGCGATTTTGGCGGTTTTTCAAACAAGTTTCCCCCTTAAAAAGAACCCTGCCAAGTTCGCATGGCGTTTACTCGGCAGGGTCGATTCTATTTTGGTCCGTGGAAATTCAGCAATTCAGCTTACTTGGAAGCAGCAATCTCCTCGAAAGCAGCCTCGATGCCGTCACGCCACTGCTCGGCAGTCATGTCACCATTCATAACGTCACTGGCAACATTGAAGACGGAATCAGCGATAACAACCTTGCTGGTGTCGGGCATTGCATCCCAACCGAAGACCATGAACGTGCCTTCCTGATAGATGTCGTTCATGTTGTAGACACCATCGGTAACGATGCCCTTGACCATCTCGTTGGCCTTCTTCAGAGCGTAGATGCCGTTGGCTTTTTCTGCGAACAGCTTAACGGACTCCTCAGTGTACAGGAAACGCAGGAACTCTTTTGCCAGTTCGGGGTTCTTGGCGTTGGCAGGAATCTCAAACTGCTCAACGGAGCTCATAACATAGCGGGTCTCGCCGTCATCCAGAACGGGTGCGCAGGTCAGACCAAACTCAAAGCCGTCAGCACGGGGAGCATCGGCCATTTCGCCTTCCATCCAGTTGCCGTTGGGGATGAACAGAGCCTTGTTCATCATCATGTCAGTCTGGCTCTGGGTATGGTTCAGAGCAACGGTGCCATCCATCAGGTAGCCATCGCTGCCGATCTTTGCCATGTTCTGGAAGACCTTGAGGGCCTCATCAGAGCTGAGGGAGCCGGGCGTGTAGGAGGCGATTGCCTTCATGTTGTCGATGCCGGTGGCAGAAGCCAGTGCGGGCCACAGCATGCTCTCAAGGTAGCCGGGGTAGATGCCCTGATAGGTAAACAGCGCGATACCCTTTTCCTTGGCCTTGTCACCCAGTTCAAAGAAGTCATCCCAGGTCACAGGCGTTTCCCAGCCGTTCTCTTCGAACAGGGTCTTGTTGTAAACCAGACCCATCGGGCTGGCATCAAACGGGGCAATGTAGATCTTGCCGTCGCCGTAAGGAGAGCACTTGGCGGAATCCAGCAGGCCATCGATGACCTGATCCTTCAGCGGGGTGTCATCATCAATGCCGCCCTCCTCAAAGACATCGGACAAATCCATCAGTGCATGCTCCTTGACCATAGAGGAAATCAGGCCGGTGGAGTCGTTGTCGTTCATCGAGATGAAGTCGGGAACATTTCCTGCCACGATCTGCGGGCGGATGATGTCGCCAATCTTCGGGCTGATCTGCATATTGACAGTGACGCCGGGATAGGCGGCCTCAAAGCGCTTGGTGATTTCATCCCAGTAGTCAGAACCGTAACCGCCCTCGAACACTGCGATGTTCAGTTCTGTGTTTTCAAAAGTCTTTTCTCCGGTAGAGGCTTCGCTGGTAGCGGCGGACGTTGCTTCGGAAGAAGCGGCCTCACTGGATGCTGCTGCGCTGGAAGATGCTGCGCTGCCGCAGCCTGCCAGACAGGTAGCTGCCATTGCAGTGGCAAGCATCATGCTGATTGCTTTTTTCATGGTTTTCCTCCTAAAAATTATTCCTTCTTTGTTTGGGATGCGGCTCATCTGTCGTTCCCTGATTGCACTCTTATTATATCGGGCAAGCCGGATTTGATAAATGTATTCCCTTTACTTAAAGATGGATTTTATTGACTTTTTCTGTCGTTGCCCTTATAATTCAGGTAATGTATGGATAGATTGTAGTCACTTTGCACAAACGGAGGCCTATATATGTCACCAAATGCACAAAAAACGCGTGAGTTTTTCCCCAATGTGTTGCGACGAATCAAACTTCGCACCCGTCTGTTTGTGACATTTTTGATTATTTCTCTTGTTCCCGTCATCACGATTGGTATTTTTTCTTACCATGCATACACCCAATCCATGAACGAAAAGGTCAAACAGGCTGCCTTACAATCTATCGAACTACTCAATAATAATATGTCTACCCAGCTTGGCATTTATAGCGACTACATAGGTTCCATCTCCGTATCTGATACTGTACAGAATGGTGTCGCATCTGTCAATAATGGGCACCCCCTTACGAGTGATATTGTGAACGGTATTGGTGAAATGATCGTCACAATTCCTTTTCAGAGCACACACCTTAAAAACATCCGCGTCGTTTCCAATGACCGCACCGTCATCTACGATTTGGGCTATGACGATATTACACCCCGGCGTTTTAATGAACTGCTGGATAACATTGAGGCGGCTTCCCCACAGGATAGTCTGCAATACATCCACACCTACCGTGCTAATGATAAAATTGTCATTGGCCGTAAAATCTATGATATGCACCACACCAGCACGCCGCTGGGGTATATCATGCTGTACATTGACGAATCCCAGCTGAGTCGCTACATATTTACTGATGTTTCCTTTGGCGAGGGGTCCAACTTCCTGCTGATTGATGCTGCCGGCAATGTGGTTTCTTCTCAGAACGCGGAACTGCTGGGAGAAGATTTGGCCGATGACCCGATTTTCCAGCAGATCACGGCGCATCGGCAGGCGGGTGAAAACAACTTTTTATGCGAGCTGAACGGCGTAGATACGCTGACGATTTTCAAATACAACACGACCTATAATGTATATCTTGCGGCCACGATTCCGCAGGCATATATTACCAACGGCACAAGAACCATCAATATGATGCTTATTGCGCTGGCCGCAGTGCTGGTCATTGTCAGCTTGTTCCTGACACTGCTTGTCTATCGCAGCGTTATGCACCCTATTGACAACATGGTTGCCGCCTGCAATGCGAAAAGCGATGAGGAAATCGGGCTGAAAATCAATGATACCAGCCCCGACGAGCTCGGATTTCTGGCGCGCACCATCGACAACATGGTCAACGAAATTGGCCTGCTGGCGCAGCGCTGGAGTGACGACCAGCGCAAAATGCGCGAACTGGAATTGCAAACCCTGCAATATCAAATCAACCCGCACTTCCTGTTCAATACCCTGAACACCTTAAAGTGGATTGCCACACTCAATCATGTCACCCCGGTCAGCCACGGCATTGATGCCCTCTCTTCCCTGCTGCAAAGCACCCTTATTAAAAAGGATGAATTGATTCCGTTTGACGATGAGCTGCGCAACCTGAAGAACTACTGCGACATCCAGCAGCTGCGTTACGCAGGGCGCTTTGAGATGGAATATCAAATTGAAGATGCTGCCGGATACTGGACAGTACCACGCTTTATTTTGCAGCCGCTTGTAGAGAACTCCATCCTGCACGGCACGGCGGACGAAGACGATTTCGTCACCATCACCGTCCGTGCCACCGTGAGCGAGAATCTGCTTACCATTCATATCTCCGATACCGGCTGCGGTTTTGACCCCAGTGCCATCAAGGAGAAAAATTCTGAGCGCTTCTCCGGCATCGGATTGAGCAACGTAGATGAGCGTATGCGTCTGCACTACGGAAATGAATACGGTCTTACGATTGAAAGTGCCCCCGGCATCGGCACACAATGTATTCTCTGTATTCCAAATGAAGCCATTCGTTGAGGTAACACAATGTACAATTTATTGCTTGTAGATGACGAGCCGCTGATTAAGGTTGCTTTCCAGTCCGCCGTGGAGTGGGGCAAGAACGGATTCCTGCTGGCGGCAACAGCCAGTAATGGGCAGGAAGCGCTGCACATTGTAGAGACACAGCACATTGATGCGGTTATCACGGACTTGAAAATGCCCGGCATGGATGGTCTTGCGCTCATTCATGAATTGAAAAAGCTCAACTTTACCGGTCCGATTCTGGTATTGAGCAACTATTCCGATTTTGATTCCGTGCGCACAGCCCTGACGGACGGCGCTTATGACTACTTCCTGAAAATCAATATGAACGGGGAAAGCATCGGCGAGCATCTGGAAAAGATGGCCGATTTGCTTCGTGTCCAGCAGCAGCGCCAGACGGAGGAGGACCACCGATCCTTTGCCATTGAAGCGCAGAAAAAGGAGAATGCCCTGATTCACTGCGCCCAATGGGTAACGTCCACTGCTGAACCCTCCCCTGCTTCTAATCCGTTTTCCATGCTGCCGGAACCGCTGTCCTTTCCTATCCGGCTGTTTACCGTCACTTTAATTCCCGCAAAAACTCATCCTATGCCCGCGCTGGATGCTGTGACCGACTTAATTACCGAGGTTTTCGATGAAATCAGCGGCAAAGTATTTCTGCACACCCATGAGGATGAAATCTGTGGGCTGATCAGCAATGAAAGCCTTGTAGCCTCCGGGCGTACTCTGGAGAAGAAACTTGCCCGCTTGCAACGGCAGGTCACGACATATTTTCTGGATGCCCCGGTCATCATCTACCACGACAAGCCCATTTCACTGGCTGAACTCCGCCAGGGCTACCAGCTGTGTGAGGATTCTAAGGCGCTCGCCTTTTATGTGGGGTGCAGTGCTCCCATAAAGGCAACGGCACACACAGTTACCGCCCAACCCTTCCATGTCTCTCAGGCAGAACTGTCCAAGGCCACCGCGGTCGCAGCACAAAATGCCGATGAGTTGCAGATGCAGATTGCTGTTCATACTTTCTTCCAGAATTGTGCGGCACTCTGTATGCCGCCGCAGCGCGTCCGTGAAGCCTGCCATCTGTTGCTGGAGCGTCCCGGCGAGAATATGATTCCGCAGGAGACACTGGAGCAAACCTTTAAAGAAATAGAAAAAGCCCCCACCGCGGAGGCTCTTGAACAACTGCTCTGCTTGATTTTGCAGGAGCGCATGGGACTTAGCAAAATTGCCTTGAGCAAATTCAAAAAAGAGGTGCAGGCCGTCATCATCTATGTAAACGCGCATTATATGGACAAGCTGACGCTGGACAGCATCGCCGACTATGTAGGGCTGAACCGGGAATATCTGAGCCGCCTGTTCTCCAAAGAGACCGGCATCGGCCTGTTCCAGTACATCAACGAGGTGCGCATGAAACGCGCCGGTGAGATGATCCGCAGTAATAAGCAGGTCTATGTCAAGGAAGTAGCTGCCGCCGTAGGCTTTGATGACCCCTACTTTTTCTCGCGAAAATTCAAAGATTTTTATGGGAAAACGCCGAGCGAATATGCTGAAGCGTAAAGGGCGCATTCGGCTGTTTCGTGGCAGCATTGAATTTCAGAAACCGATAAGGGAAACGGACACATGAGCAAATATGATGCGCTTTGGGCATACATACAAGGGCGTAATGAAGAAACGCTGGTTTTGAGTTTTGCGGATATTGCGCAAATTGCCGGTACACCGTTGGAGCAACGCCCTGACCAGCGAGGCATTTGCCGCTTTTATTTAGGAGCATAGCATTACAGATTTTTATGTTGTTGGAGCGGATGCCTCAGCCTGCATCAAATCCACCTGCTACAACATGGCGAAAAGCGGCTACACCGTTCATGTGCTGTCGGACTGCATCACCAGCTACGATAAAGGGAAGCTGCCGGAGATGCTTGCGTATTATGAAAGCAAGGGCTGTTCTGTCACAAGGCTTAACGAAGTCATGCAGGTGTAAATGCTATGGCATTTGCAAAGTTCAGAGAAATGAGAAAGAAAACAAATGAAACAAAAAATTATAAGAGCCGCAACCCTCTTGTGCTATGTTTTGGGGATTGCAGTTTTCCTGACTGCCTGCGGAAGCCGCACAATTCCCGCCTGACGGCTTAAGCGCCGCTCCGGTGGATCTCCGCGCCAAGAGCCGCCTCAAGCGGCGGTTGCGCTCCGAAGCGCCTCGCTGCGGCTCGGTGTGCGGCACAGCATCTGCGTTGCCAAAATGCTCGTCAATACACAAAGTATTGCCTGCGCTTTTGGCTTAGCTGCTGCCGCACCTCGCTCGCCGTATCGGCACTTAGAATTATGTGGTATTTCCCTTACAACATTCAAATATAATTTGATCTGCCGCACGACGGCAAAAGAAAAAAGCCGTCGTACAGCAGACAATTTGACACGCCTATTTTAAGCGGCGGCTTTTCGGAGCCGTCGCTTTTTGCTTGTACAATCCATAGGTTGATTTGCAGGAACACGGCAACCGTTGAAGGAGTAATTGTCCGTGTTCTGTTTGCATTTCCAATGCTTACATAATCTACATCTTCTAAAAAAAGTCTTGCTTCTTTCACGGGTAAGCACGACCCGAAATCGGCATTACCGTTCCATGTAATTCAGCATAATAATAGCCACCCTTGGTGCGCCAGTTTTCCATTACGGAAATCTGGCGCTTTTTGTTGCCGTTCTTTCGGAAATAATTCGGTTGTCTACCGGTGCCGCTCTCCACCTCCATTCGATTTGCCCGTCAATCACCTGTGAATCGAATGGAGATACATAATGAAGAAGATCAACCTGCGGGAGCTTTATCCTGATGCTTATACAACGGACTTTTTTGTGAATGTAACAGAGGATGTGCTAGAAACGATTCGAGCATCTGAACGCGCGGAAGCCGCATATGAGAGGAAGATGTATCGCTATAAGGCGCAATATTCTCTGGATTGTGAGAATGGCATTGAAAATGCCGTGCTGACGAAACCGCAAACGCCGGAGATGGTTCTGGAAGAAAAGCAACTTCAAAAGCAGGTCTATGCTACTGTGATGAAACTGCCTGAGAAGCAGGCAAAGAGGATTTATGCCCGCTACTACCTTTGCATGACTGTAAATGAAATTGCCGCAGTAGAGGGTGTAGACCCAAGCCGCGTTCGTGATAGTATCCGGCGGGGGTTAAAGAAACTCGAAAAAAACTCTAACAAAAGTTCAGTTAAGAGCGCCTGTTTTTACAGAATTTTGTCACTGTTAATAGAGGGATAAATGAAATTCCTCTTGCCTGCACCTTGACAACCGAATACCCAGCATAACAGGTACGTTACTTTCCCAGCAAGCCCCCGTGGGCGGTCCGGCAAACCAGAATTGCGGCGGGAAAGACCATAATGATACGCCAGCGGCCTCCAGCGTCAGAGGGGGTGACCGCGCTGCGGTTGGAATCAGTAAGATCGTGGCAGAGTCAGTGAACGGGTGTGCCAACGCCCTGCCTGTTATGTTCCCGGTGTCAGGGGTGCGGGCGGCAAATATGGCACATACCAACTAACTATTTTACTTTTGCCGTTTAGGGCAAATCGTGGGCAGCAGGAACCCAAGCACCTGCTGCCCATCATTTTGCTTTAAACGGGATGGAAAACAGAGGTGTAAAACCTATGCAAACCTATCCGACAGGCTATGCGGAATCCCACCGCATAGCCGAACAGATTTTCCGGGAGATTTTACCCCGGCGCGGCATGGCGGTACGCGAGGAGCAAATCGCGCTCTGTCATGAAGTCTTGGACACCCTATATAATAGAGAAATTTCCCTGTGTGAAGCAGGCGTAGGCATCGGCAAGACGCTGGCCTATCTTGTTGCCTGCATCCTTTGGCAGGTGCACCGCCCCAACCAACTGAAAATGCCGGTGGTGATTTCAACCTCCAGCGTTGCGTTGCAGGATGCCATCCTCAACGAGTATCTGCCCGACCTGTCCGCTGTCTTGCTGGACGAAGGTATCGTTACCGCACCCATCACAGCCGTTGTACGCAAGGGAAAAGAGCGTTTTGTCTGCGATGCCCGCCTTGCAGAGCGTCAAGCAAAAGCCATTTCCAAAGGTTCGCGGCAGAAAGGCAGCCTACGCATGGCCGAGAATGTTCTCGACTTAGACCACATTCCCGGCCTATCACGATATGACCGCTGCCGGATCTGTGTGCCGCAGTCCTGCCCACGCGATTGTTTTTTGCACTTGGACTGCCGCTATCAGCAGTACCTGCGGGATTCCAGGAAGCCGGATATTCAAATCTGCAACCATAATTATCTGCTGGCCAACGCATCCCATCGGCTGGAAGAACGCCCGCTGCTGCTTCGGCAATACCAAGCATTGGTGGTGGACGAGGCACACAAGCTCCCAGATGCTGCGCGGCAGATGTACACGGAAACTTTGTCTGCGCAGGATATGGATGATCTGTGCAGTCTGTTGCAGCAGGCACATTTCAAAGGCTTGTCCAAGCGGCTGCGGACGGCATTCCTTACACTATCAATTTCCTGCACACCGAGCTTTGCCATGACGAAAAGAAAAATTAGCATACCGTTCAGCCTTACGCCATTTCGCCAAGCGGCGATAGCCGACTGCATCAACCTTTTGCAGTATATTGGCAGTCAGCCGGATATGCCGCACTACCTGCAATATCGGCTGGCAGAAACAGAAAGTCTGCTGCGCCTTTTTCTCTTGGATGTGCCGACGCGTATCCTGTACCTTGAGTTTTCCGCAGACGACCAACTCACATTCTGCGCGGCCAGCAACCGCGTACCGCAGTTACTCCGCAGCGCCCTGTGGAATACCCGTGAGCCAACCATTCTGACCTCCGGCACGCTGACAGCAGCCGGAGATTTCGACCACACGGAACAGCTTTTGGGGCTGGCAGCATACGCTCCGCTGCGCCATTTCCGCGCAGAATCTCCGTTCAATTATAGGAAAAAATGTCTGCTGTATATCCCTGCACGGCGGGCGGCGGCTGTTCCCGAAAACCAGTACCTCGCAGACCAAATTGTGCGGCTCACTGCAGCTTGCCACGGTCACGCATTGGTGTTGTTCACATCCTACCGCCAGATGCGCAATGTTTACGACGCGTTGGTCGGGCGGCTGACGTTCCCTGTGTTCCAAGCCGGGCGCGGGCAGAATCGCAGTATCCAACAATTCAGGCAATCCGGCAACGGCGTACTGTTTGCGGCTGGCTCCTGCTGGGAGGGCATTGACTTTCCCGGCGATATGGTGTCACTGCTGATTATCGCAAAGCTGCCGTTCCCGATACCAGACCCGGTCAGCGACTATGAGCGCCGGCAGTACCCGAACCTGCGCGACTACATAAACGCCGAAATCATCCCCGAAATGCAGAAGAAACTGCGACAAGGCTTTGGACGTGCCATCCGCACGGAGCAGGACTCTTGTGTGGTCGCTATTCTGGACGAGCGCGCGAGCATCGGCGGCAAGTACCATGACGCCGCACTGGCGGCGTTGCCGACCTGCCCAATCACTGAGAAAATTGAAGATGTGCAGCAATTCATCCGGGAGCAGAAGCGCCCGGATTACTTTTTGTAAAGAGGGTTTACGATGAACTATAGACAAGACCACCCCGCGTGGATCTATGTGCGGTGCGCCAACAGCAACCCACAAATGGCCTTTGATCGGCTGTATGACCTTATCGATGAAGCTGCCGGGCATGGCTTTCTCGTGCGCGGCACCTCTTTCGACCATTGCGGCGGCAACACACTGAAAGACCGCAATGGCCTGCGCGCCATGCTGGACGCGGTAGAGAATAACCTGATCGAAGCCGTAATCGTACGCGACCTGGAGCAGATCAGCCGCAACAGCTACTTATTGGTCGGGGTTATTGAAATCTTCCGCAGACGGAACGCTTACCTTATTACTACCGAATGTGACCTGAACACGGAACTCATCAACTGCGGTTTGGAACGCTTTGCCGGAGACCGCTTCACGCGGGCATCCTTTGGCAAGCCGCGCTTCGATGTTCGACTCCCGCTGATGGATCAGTTTTAAGAGGTGCGGCTATGGAAGAATACAAAGTCTGGGCGTATGCCCGCAGCGCTGCGCCGAATTTGACTGCGTTAGAAAACCAACTGGAAGAAGTTATGCGCGAAGCTGACAAGCGCGGCTACATCCTGGTAAATACAAGCATGGAACTGAAACGCGGCACCGAATTTTGGCGACCAGCACTGTTTGCTATGCTCAAAGCTGTGCGGCAGGGCCGCGTTAACGCTGTTATGGTGCAGAGCCTTGACCGATTAAGCCACGATACCGCAACGCTGTACCACATCCTGCGCTTTTTGCAAAATCACGGCGCGGTGCTTATCACCACCAAAACAAGCCTGAAATATGAACTTTATCTGACCGGGCTGGAGAACAGGCTGCTGGCCCATACCAAACACACCCGAAAAAAGCTGCCGTGGGAGGGATTGCCCCATGCTGATTGATCCACTCCCCATAAAGCTGGAACAGGAATTAAAATATGAACTTGCTTATACAGCACTTTCATCCGCTGCCGCTACAGGAAAGCTACAGCGCGGAATCTGCCAACGCGCCAATGTTGGTTATGCCAGAAAATGCGGCGTTTTGTGTCGAGATGTTTAGTGGTTCTTGTGAATAGCTATTTGGCCGCCTTTCGGGTATGTTGTATGTGACAAAAAGAGTGTCACAGCGACAAACTCGGAGGAAAAGCCATGCCACAAGTTCAAGTCATCCAGCCGATCCAGCAACAGCCGAAGCGCTTGCGCGTGGCAGCCTATGCCCGCGTCAGCAGTAAATCCGCTGACCAGTTAAACTCCATGTCGGTGCAGGTGGAATACTACGCCGACCTTATTCAGAAAAATCCCAACTGGGAATTTGTTGGTGTGTATGCCGATGAGGGCATTTCCGGCACCGGCCTTAAAAATCGTGCCGGATTCAACCACCTTATGGACGACTGCCGACTCGGTCTGATTGACCGTATCCTTGTAAAGTCATCCTCCCGAATGGCACGAAACTCTGTGGATTTTCTCTCCGCTGTGCGCGAACTGAAAAGCCTTGGCGTGGTCGTAGAATTTGAGAAAGAGCGCTTTGACACAGACTCCACCGAGGGAGAACTCCTGCTGGGTATGATGTGTGCTGTTGCCCAAGAGGAATCATTGTCAATCTCCAAAAACTTGCGCTGGGGAATCCGCAAACGAATGGAGTCCGGCACCTACCATACATCATCTGTCCCCTACGGCTACAAACAGGTCAATTACGACCTTGTTCCCGTCCCCAACCAAATCGAAATCGTCAAGGACATTTTCAATGCATTTCTGCAAGGCGAAAGCACCACCAAAATCGCCGACGATTTAAACCGGCTTCGTCCAGATGCCGATAAGCATTGGCATCATACCACCATAGAGCGCATCCTTAAAAACGAAAAGTACGCCGGATGTTCCCTCTATCAAAAGAGTTATACATCCGATGACTTGCCCTTTAAGCGCACCGAAAATAACGGTGAAGTCCTTTCCTACTACGCACCGGACACCCACAACGGCATTATATCCCAAGCAGACTTTGATAAAGCGCAAGCACTCCTGCAGCTCAAAAGCGTAGGCCCATGTCCGAGGAAAGACTCAGCCTTTTCCAAAATGCTTTACTGCGCAAAGTGCGGTTCAATGCTTTCCCGTAAAATAAACCGTTCCGCACAAGTGACTTGGATCTGCCGCACACACCTTCGATGCGCAGCAGACTGTCCCACGCCGCCAACCCAAGAGGAACTCATCCAATACGCCTTTCTCACCATGCACAACAAACTAATTGTAAACCACACGCAGATTTTCGCCCCTGCCCTACATGACTTGTACGCTGCGCAAAAGATTCTCGATGACAATGAGAGCCAGCGGCAGGAACTCAACCAGCAGATTCAACTGCTTGCCAAAAAGTTGCACAACCTTTCCCGTCTGCGCGAAAAGAACTGCATCACCGCCGCTCAATACTGGGAACGGCGCAATCCACTGGAGCGTGAACTCACGGATGTAAAAAACACGATTTCAAAAGCAGCTACCAACCATCCTTTACTTCGTACCCTTGCACAGACAAAACAGCTTGCAGAACATTATACCTATCTAAAGCCACTTACTGAATTTGATGAGTATGAGTTCAAATTTGCCGTAAACCGCGTACTGGTCGATTCCGAATCCTGTACCTTTGAACTCAAAAACGGAATGAAGTTTAAGGAGATTTTCTGACAATGGCAAAGCCGAGATACCTGCCCTACGGATACCGCATACAGAACGGCCTCATTACCCCGGATACCGCGCAAGCCGAATACGTCCGCCAAATTTATCAACTCTACCTTGCAGGCAATTCACTGCAAGAAATCGCGAAACACTTGCAAGCCAACAGCATCCCATACAGTGATGAGACAGGTTGGAACAAGAACACCGTCCACCGCATCGTAAAAAATCCAGCATACTGCGGAAAGGACAGGTATCCGCCCATTGTCGAATATACCTTATTTCAAAAAGCGCAAGTCCTGTGCCAGCGAAAAGCCCCCACTTACACAGAAGCCTTAAAGGATATTCGCGGTGACATTATCTGCCCCGACTGCGACAGCAGACTGGAATGGCAGACAAAAGGCCATCGATGGCGCTGCCGCCACTGCGCAGCATTCTCCGTCCAAATTGCGCCGGATATTCTCCTGCAAAGCATCGCTACCACAATGAAACGCTTACAGGATAATCCTGACAGCATCAATGACCAGCCGCTGTCACACAACACAGTATCCATTGAAGCCGAAAAGCAGCAAGCAGAAATCGATGAAATGTTATCTGCCGGGGAATTTGATGCAGCATCACTTATCCAAAGCGTCCTTTCTCGCGCAGATACGCAATATCTCTGCTGCACAGCCGGAAATTCTGACCCCATGACTCTCCGCATCAAAGAAGCCCTCGCTGCTGCACCGCCCTGCGATACGTTCGACTCAAAGCTGTACCACACCATCGCTGACAAAATAGTTTTGCACAGAACTACTTCCATTCAGTTGAAACTTATAAATGGAATGGTCGTATAAGGAGAATCCCATGAACCGCGAGAGAAGAATCATCGTCATTCAGCCCAACAGGAAAGCTTCCAAAAGCACGGCATCCCGCACCAAGCTTCGCGTTGCTGCATACTGCCGCGTCAGCACTGAGGAAGAAGAACAGCAGGGCAGCTTTGAAATTCAAAAGGAATTCTACACTGCCAAAATCAATTCCACCCCCGAATGGAAGCTTGCCGGGATTTACGCCGACGATGGTATCTCAGGTGTCCACACCAAAAAGCGTGACGGATTCAACCAGATGATTCAAGACTGTAAGAAGCACAAAATCGACCTGATTCTTACAAAGTCAATTTCCCGCTTTGCCCGCAACACCGTAGACAGCATCCAATATGTGCGGATACTGAAACAGTTCGGTGTCACCGTCATATTTGAAAAAGAGAACATCAACACCAGTACCATGAATTCCGAAATGCTCCTTACCGTGCTGAGTGCCTTTGCACAAGCTGAGAGCGAATCCATCTCGCAGAATATTTCCAGAGGCAAGCGCATGGGATTTAGTCACGGAAGATTCTCCTTCCCCTATGCGCAGATGCTTGGCTACCGCAAAGGTGCAGACGGCCAGCCAGAGATCATCCCCGAACAGGCTGAACTGATTCGGATGATTTACACCAGCTACTTGCACGGCGACAGCTTGCAAACCATAAAGAGCAAAGTTGAAGCAGGCGGTTACAAAACTGTGCGTGGCAACACCACATGGTCAACGCAGGCGCTCCTACGCATCTTGCAGAATGAGAAATACTGCGGTGATGTTCTGCTGCAAAAGACCTTTACTGACAATGTGCTGACTGGAGGCCCGAAGAAAAATACCGGCCAGCTACCACAATACTACATTGAGAACAATCACGAGGGTATCGTCACCAAGCAGATGTACCGCGAGGTGCAAGCTGAAATCGCCCGCCGCAACAGCAAGTCCTGCGCGAACCGACGCAAACAAAAGCGCGGAAGGTACAACAGCAAGTACGCCCTTTCCGAACGGCTGTACTGTGGGGAATGCGGCAGTCCTTATAAGCGCGTGACTTGGAATATTCACGGCAGAAAGGAAATCGTCTGGCGCTGCGTCAACCGTGTCACCTACGGAACAAAGTTCTGCCACAATTCACCCTCTGTGCAAGAAGAAGTCCTGCATCAGACCCTGCTGAGAGCCATCCAAAATCTGGCCGACAATTACACCGATGAAGTCGCCATGCAGATCAACGGTATCCTGCATGATTTGCAAGGCGGTACAACAGAACTGGAGGAATTACAGCAAAAGCTCGCGGATGCCCGGCAGGAATTTGACCGCCTGCTGGATCTGTCCCTTGAATGCGATGCGTCCTTTCTCGACGAAAAGTTGAAGCACGCAAGCGAGGAAATCGACAGCCTGCAAAAGCAAATCGACCAGCTTACCGCCAGCCAGCAGAAAGCCGCAAACCCAGATCTCCAGCTGACCGTCTCCGACTTCCATATTACTAAATACTCTGATACTCTTGTCGCAAGAATCATCGAACGAATAGACGTTGTGTCCGCCAACGAAATCAAAATTGAATTCATCGGCGGATACACAGTGACAGCCCCTTTGCAGGAATAATGCAACCTAATCATTGAAACAAAAGATTATCTAAATTTGAACATAGGCACCATTTACATTTCTTTATAGTTCTTTTATAATTAACTAAAATAGATTTTGAACATACTTTCTTCAAATTTGACAGACAATATTGCGGATTCTATAGAAAAGCCATTCAATTAGAACTATAAAGGGGGACCGCCTTATGTACAAAATCAGAAAAGTGGATTTTCTTAACCACCCAATTCTTGGAAATTTATCGTTGAATTTTTGCGATGCAAATGGACATGCCGTGGATACCGTTATCTTTGCTGGCGAAAATGGTGTTGGAAAAAGTACGATTTTGAACGCGTTATACGAATTGATAACCCAAAAGTTGAATTTTGAAGCCAATATTGAATATGAATTTGGAGAACGAACTATTAACCTCAAATTCTACTGGAAAGAATATTCTCAGGGGCAACGCTATCTTACAATTCAAGATGATACTGGCAGGGAAACGATGGCTGGAATTTCTGAGGCGCAAAATAAATATTTGCAGCATGGGATATTTTCTGATGTAGATATTAACTTTCAATCAAATAATCTCACGAGTGTTACTAGCTTGACTTTGGACGGAAAATCTGAAAGTCGCCGTTCTTCAAATAACCTTCCAACAGAAATCAAACAGTTGATTATCGATATTCAAGCGTTAGATGATGCAGATGTCTCTTACTGGGTCAAAACACACCCTCATACAAGCACAGATAACATCGACATACACGAAAGAATGCCTCGGTTCACAGGAGCATTTGATAGGATGTTTGATGATTTAAAGTACAGCCGTGTTGAAAATATGGATGGACACAAAGCCATTCTTTTTGAAAAGAACGGAAAACTCATTCAAATCGATGCACTGAGTTCAGGCGAAAAGCAAATTGTGTACCGCGGATGTTTTCTCTTGAAAGATGCAAATGCAATGAACGGAGCATTTGTCTTTATTGATGAGCCCGAAATCAGTTTGCACCCAAAGTGGCAAATGAAAGTAATGGATTACTATAAGGGAATTTTCACGGATGAATCAGGCCATCAAACATCTCAAATTTTTGCTGTCACTCATTCGCCCTTTATTATTCACAATGAAAGCCGAAAAAATGACAAAGTAATCGTTCTCAATAGAGATTCCTCAGGAAATATAGTTGTTAGCGATAAGCCGGAATATTACAAGTGCTCATCGGTCGAAGCGATACAGGATGCATTCGAAATTCATGATTTTGATTCTGGAACACCAACTGTGTACTTGGAAGGGCGAACCGATGAAAAATATTTCAAGAAAACGGCTGAAGTATTCGATATAAATTTGCCATTTCAATTTAGATGGATCGGATACATTGATGGTAACGGGCAGGAAGTTAATACCGGAAAAGATAGTATTAATAGAGCGGTGCAATTTTTGATTGCTCAAAATTTACCGTTTGTGAATATTGCTCTTTTAGATAGTGATACAAATGTAAAAACGAAATCTCAAAAAAATGTGATTGTTAGTTCTATCCATAAGTATGATAATGCAAAGGGTATTAAAGTTGGCATTGAAAATGCGTTAGTTTTAGATGACGTTGATGTCGAACAATTTAGAAAGCAGAATAAAATAACTGATGAATATGGTGGAACCAAAATCATTCCAGAGTTTCTGAAAATGCGGTGCTGTGACTATATTTGCAATTTGGACCCCGAAGAACAAAAGAAAATTCTAATTAATTTGAAAGCGGAAATTGATACATTAAAAGAACTTTTTGAGCAAATCGATTAATTAAACCGTTGCCTTTGATAATGGCCCTTTGCGACCGGGTATCCTTTTCGTAACATAGAGACAAAAGCCTGTGACATAAAGAATGTCACAGGCTCTTTTCTTTGTTGCATCGCACAAAATCAGCGAAGTCGATGACCGATTTTCAAGGTGCGTTTTATAGAGATGTCCAACCGTTTTAAGGCGGTTGGACTTTTTTGTCGGGCGCTTTGGGGCGAGTTTACTCGCTCATCGCTAATTTTTTCGCGAAAATTCCAATCTTTTGAAAATTTCAATTTCAGTTTTAATTTTTCAAGCACGACTGCTATACTTATTTATATAATTTCTAATTTTAGTGGAGAAGAATATGGGCGCATCTTATGATAAACTGTGGCATCTTCTAATCGATCGCCACATGAGCAAGACACAACTAATAAAGGAAGCTCACATCTGTACCAATGCAATGGCTCATCTTGGAAAAAATGAAGATGTACGAGTTGAAGTGCTAGTAAAGATATGCAACGCTTTAAGTTGCGAAGTCGACGACATAATAGTGTTTTCCTCACACGGCTTCTCCCCGTTCCCGTTTTGCGGCGGTCGTCAGATACCGGCGGTACTGGATGCTGAAGCCATGCACCTTATAACCTGTACAGCACTCTGCACAGTCTGTCCAACAATTGCGCTTTGATCATAACCAGAGGCCTTCAGGATATTCCTACATAAAAATCACATCGTATAGTTTGTTTGCAAATACCTTGTGCATTTCGGCATTCGGATGGTTCAAACCGTTTGCCAGCAAAGCAGTCGTATCTACTCCCTGTGATTCGAGGAGCTGCCATTCGGCATATGCATCTGCAATCGGAATATCCAGTTGGTTGGCAATCTCTCTGATTTTGGCAACATAGGCATCCATGTGCCCAGCCTTTTGCAGGTTTTCAAAATATCTGTGAATATACCACCAAAATCCCCAGAAGCCTTTTACACGATGCTTACACAGCATTCCGGGTGTCATGAGTACTGTTTCAATATTGCTTTCACGCAACCGAATCAGAATTTGCTCCATATTCTTTTCGTATTCTTGTAACGCCGAGTCTCCCTTGTAGGCGTTGGTTACATCGTTAGTACCAAACATAACACAGCAAAAGTCCGGTTGCTTTTCCAGAACATCTTGCTGTATTCTGGCAAGACCGTCTTTGGAAAAATTACCACCCACTCCGGCATTGACAATTGAAACCTCCTGCCCTATCTCTTCCCTAATTCGGTTTCTTAGTATGTTCCAGAACACCCATTCTTCGTGGCGAACAGATTCCTTATGCCCATTAGCAAATTCAAACTGACCATCCGTTATACTGTCACCAAAAAAGCAAAGCACTGGACACTCGCCATTTTTGATTTTTTGTGCAATTTTAAGCATGTTCACTCTCCTTGTATTATAGGAAGCTTTGGTTACTCCCGCACTTCTAGTTCAATAAATTGATCTTCCAGATTAGGAGCGCTTCTTTCAGCAGGCGAACCCGGCGCTCCTCAGCATCTTCGAAGGAACAGGCACCCAAGATGCCGTTACCCATCGCAAAAGAAGGCGCCGCAGCCTGACTCCAGATTGCTGTCCAATTCATGTTACCTGTTCTGCGATGGTCAAAGATATACCACTGACCCTTTACGCACACCATGCCCCGTGGCTGTTGCCCATGGGGTAAGCGGCGTTCATCAGCTTCCGGCCATTCAGGCCGATATCACTGGAAGAATGGATCGGACCTTTGTGACTGAATCCCTTGTCCGGAAAAAGGCTCATGGCATAGTTCAGACCGGTTATGTCAGTAGCTGGGTAGACGAGGTAATACCACTTTCCGATATGGCGGATGGAAGGTCCTTCCCAATAGTTCGGCCTCTTCGGATTGAAGTCAGCCGGCAAAATAATAGTCGTCTCCCCAATGATCGTCAACATATCGGAGCTTAAGAGCATGAGTGAATGAAAGTGTTGTTGTTCCGAAACACTCTTTGAGGCCAATGTACGCAGAACCCTTTTATTCTTTTTTCATATATTTTCCCCCTTTATTTCTGTAGGATTTGTGCTAAATATATAATAAACAATTAGGAGGTTCTGGACAATGTCAAAAGGTTACCCTGTTTATATAAAGTGTATCAAAATATTTGCCATATTAACAAACGCCGTCTTCATTCGGGAGAATTCCGAATGAAGACGGCGTTGTTTCTGATATGTTATTTTACTTCTTCTCAAACTCCTTCGCCACATCCTGCAGCAGCTGTCTGATGGGCAGGTGCTGGGGGCAGACGCGCTCGCACTGGCCGCAGCGGATGCAGTCCGAGGCGCGGGAGCCGGGCCCGGTGTGGACATCCTCATAGTAGTAGTCCGCGTTCCAGTCGTGGTGGGTGTGCTTCGTGTTCATGATGGCGAACAGGTCGGGGATGGAGATATGCTTCGGGCAGCCTTCGGTGCAGTAGCGGCAGGACGTGCAGGGGATCAGGTCCTTTTTATGGAAGATTTCCTGCACCCGGTTCACGGCGGCCAGCTCGGCATCGTTCAGCGGCGTAAAGTCCTTCATGTAGCTCAGGTTGTCCTGCATCTGCTCCATGCTGCTCATGCCGGACAGCACCATCAGCATACCGGGGAAGCCCGCGGCAAACCGGATGGCGTAGCTGGCGGGGCTGCCGCCGTGCAGAGCGTCCAGCACGGCTTTTGCGTCGTCGGGCAGGTTGACAAGGCTGCCGCCCTTGACCGGCTCCATGACCAGCACGGGCTTGCCATGCCTGCGGCAGACCTCATAGCACTTGCGGCTCTGGACGGCCACGTCGTCATAGTCCAGATAATTGAACTGGATCTGCACGACCTCGATGGCCGGATAGTCGGTCAGAATCTGCTCCAGCACGGCGGCGCGGTCATGGAACGAGATGCCCACATGGCGGACCTTGCCCTCGGCCTTGAGGGCGAAGGCCGTCTCATAGGCGCGGCAGTCCCTGAAGTGCTGGTAGTTTGTCGTGCTCTGGGAGTGCATTAAATAAAAGTCAAAGTAGTCCACGCCGCAGGCTGCAAGCTGGCTCTCAAAGAACGGGCGGATGTCCTCTTCCTTTTTAAAATAGGACCCGCTCAGCTTGTCGGTCAGGACATAGTCCTCCCGCGGGTAACGGCTGGTCAGGCACTCCTTCAGGGCCAGCTCGCTCTTGCCCTGAAGGTAGCCGTGGGCTGTGTCAAAATAATTGAAGCCCTGCTCCAAAAAGCAGTCCACCATCTGTTTTGTCTGCTCCATATCGACGTCCTCGCCGATCATGGGCAGGCGCATACAGCCGAAGCCGAAATTTTTCCTGATCTTTTCCATTTATAAATGCTCCTTTCGCAAGGTTTACCTTTCACGGATCTCTCCGGGGGAGGTTCCGTTTTTCTGGGCACGGCATGGCGGGCGCATACAGAATGCGCCCCCACAGGGGAACGTGCGTTATAGCGTAGGGGCGGATTCCATATCCGCCCGCGGCTGCTTACGCCAGCTCAAACATCCCGTGATACAGCTGGTAATACTCGCCCTTTTTGGCCAGCAGCTCGTCGTGGGTGCCGCGCTCGATGATATGGCCATGCTCCAGCACGATGATGGCGTCCGCGTTGCGCACCGTGGAAAGCCGGTGCGCGATGACAAACACCGTGCGGCCCTCCATCAGGCCGTCCATGCCCTTCTGGATCAGCGCCTCGGTGCGGGTGTCGATGCTCGACGTGGCCTCGTCCAGAATCAGCACCGGCGGGTCGGCGACGGCGGCGCGGGCGATGGCCAGCAGCTGGCGCTGTCCCTGGCTCAGGTTTGCGCCGTCGCTCGTCACCATCGTGTTGTAGCCCTGCGGCAGACGGCGGATGAAGGAGTCGGCGTTCGCAATTTTGGCCGCCTTTTCAATTTCCGCCTGCGTCGCGTCCAGCTTGCCGAAGCGGATGTTGTCCGCCACCGTGCCGGTGAACAGGTGGGTGTCCTGCAAGACGACGCCCAGCGAGCGGCGCAGGTCGTTTTTCTTGATGAGCCGCACATCCATGCCGTCGTAGGTGATGGACCCGCCCGACACCTCATAAAAGCGGTTGATGAGGTTGGTAATCGTGGTCTTGCCCGCACCCGTGGAGCCGACAAAGGCAATTTTTTGCCCCGGCTTGGCGTAGAGCGAGAGGTTCTGCAGAATCATCCGGTCCGGCGTATAGCCAAAGCTGACGTCGTGGAACCGCACGTCGCCGTGCAGCGGCTCGAGCGGGACGTCGGGACGGCGGCGGTCACACCAGGCCCAGCGGCCCGTGCTCCCGGCGCACTCGGTCAGCGTACCGTCGCTGTTTTCCCGCACGCTGACCAGCTCCACCGTGCCCTCGTCGATCTCCGGCTTTTCCTCCATGACCGTGAAGATACGCTCCGCGCCCGCCAGCGCCGCCAGCAGGAAGTTGCCCTGCTGGGTCAGCTGGTTGATGGGCAGCGTCGTCTGGCGCACAAAGACCAGATAGCTGGCCAGGCTGCCGAGGTCGGACCAGCCCCACATGACCATGAGGCCGCCGACCACCGCAATGACCGCGTAGTTCAGGTAGCCGATGCTGACGACGGCGGGAATCATCGTGGCGGCGTAGCTCTGCGCGCCGGTGCCTGCCTCGCGCAGCTTCTCATTGCGGGCGGCAAAGGCGGCCATGTCGGCCTGCCGGTGGTTGAACACCTTGACGACCTTCTGCCCGGCGATCATCTCCTCCATGTAGGCGTCCAGCTCACCGAGGCTGGCCTGCTGGCGCGCATAAAAGGCGCGGCTGCGCTGTGTCGAGTAGTTGATATACCAGAACATGGCAATATAGCCAACGACCACCAGCAGCGAGAGCCGCCAGTTGAGGATGAACAGCAAAAGCAGCGTGCCTGCGACCTGAATAAAGGTCTGGATGACCACCGCAAAGCTGTTGTTCAGCGCGTCCGAGATCGTGTCCACGTCGTTCGTGAACAGGCTCATCAGATCGCCCTTGCGGTTCGTGTCAAAGTAGTGCAGCGGCAGCGTCTGCAGATGTGCGAACAGGTCGCGGCGGATGTCCTGCAAAATCTTCTGCGCGGCACGGACCATGAGCTGGGTGTAGCCCAAGGTAGACAGTGCGCCGACGATGTAGATGCCCGCGGTCAGCGCCACGACGCCGGCCAGATAGGCGGCACTGCCGTTTTCCAGCACGCCGTTGACGATGGGGCGGATCATGTAGGTGCCCAGCAGCGCGGCCAGCGCACTGACCGCCGCCAGCAGGCCGACGATGCCGAGCATGATTTTGTGGCGGCCCAGATAGTCCATGAAGCGGCGCAGCGTGTGCCGCAGGTCCTGCGGGCGCTTACCGCCGAATGGCTTCGCCATCTGCGTCGCCCCCTTTCATCTGGGAATGGTAAATTTCCTGATAGATCGTATCTTTTGCCAGCAGCTCGTCATGCGTGCCCACGGCATGCAGCCGCCCGTCGTCCAGAATGACGATGAGGTCGGCGCTCTGCACCGACGTGATGCGCTGGGCAATGATGAGCTTGGTCACACTGCCCAGTCCGGCCAGCGCATGGCGGATGCCCGACTCCGTCGCCGTGTCCACGGCGCTGGTGGAGTCGTCAAAAATCAGCACCTTCGGGTGCTTGAGCAGCGTCCGCGCGATGCAGAGGCGCTGCTTCTGCCCGCCCGAGACGTTGCACCCGCCCTGGCCCAGGTCGGTGTCAAGGCCGTCGGGCATCCGGGACAAAAATTCGTCCGCATGGGCGGCGCGGCAGGCGGCCCAGAGGTCGTCGTCCGTCGCGTCGGGATCGCCCCATTTCAGGTTGTCGCGGATCGTGCCGGAGAACAGCAGGTTCTTTTGCAACACGATGCCGACGGCGTCCCGCAGGGCGTTCACGTCGTAGCCGCGGACGTCGCGCCCGCCGACCCGGACCGTGCCCTCGGTGGCGTCGTACAGGCGCGGAATGAGCTGGACGAGCGTCGTTTTGGCCGCGCCCGTACCGCCGATGATGCCCACCGTCGCACCTGCCGGGATGTGGAGCGTGATGTCGGAGAGGGCATTTTTCTCCGCTTTGGCGTTGTATTTGAAGCTGACGTGGTCAAAATCGATTTGGCCGTCGGGGATGGTGTCCACCGGCGCGGCGGCGTTTGCAAGGTCGGGCGTCTCGGTCAGGACCTCACGGATGCGGCGGGCGCTGGCCAGCGAGCGGGACATCTGCAGAAAGACGCCGGAGAACATCATGACCGAGTTGAGCACCTGCAAAACATAGCTCAAAAACGCCGTCAGCTGGCCGACGGACATCGTGCCGACGAGGATATAATTGCCGCCGAACCAAAGGATGCAGACGATGGCCGTATACATGACGGTCTGGAACGCAGGCAGGTTGAGGACGGCATAGCGGAAGGTTTCCGTCGAAGCATCGCTCAATTCCGTGTTGACGGTGTCGAACTGGGCGTTCTCGTAGTCGCCGCGGACGAACGCCTTGATGGCGCGGATGGCGGTCAGGGACTCTTGGATGCGGCCATTCAGGTGATCCACGGCGCTCTGCTGGCGGCCATAGAGCGGACCGACCTTTGTGACGATCCAGGCGAGGACGGCGGCCAGGATCGGGGTTGTGACGAGGAATACAATCGTCAGCCGCGGGCTGAGCACGCAGGCCATCGCCAGCCCCATGCAGAGCATGACCGGGCTGCGCACCAGCGGACGCAGACCGGCGTTGACGGCGTTGAGCATGACCGTGACGTCGGTGGTCATGCGGGTGACGAGGGACGCATCGGAGAAGCGGTCAAGGTTGGCGAAGTCGAATTTCTGCACGGCGGCATACTCCGCCATGCGCAGCTCCGCCGCGAACCCGTTTGCGAACCGCGCCGCGTACCGCGCATACAGCAGCCCCGTGATAAGCGCAAGCACCGCGCACAAAATCATCAGCCCGCCCTGCCGGAAGATGACGGCCATGTTATGGGCGGGCACGCCGTCATCCACGAGGGTAGACATCAGGACGGGGATGACCATTTCAAAGATACATTCAATAAAGATCAGCCCCACCGCCGCGAACAGATCGCGTCGGTACGGGCGGGCATAACGGAAGATTTTGCGCAGATCTTGCATGGGTGGCTCCTTGAGGTGGGGGTAGGATGGTTGTTAAGGAAGGGCGGCGGTGAATGTTGTAGGGGGCGGCGTCCCCGACGCCTCGCGGAATGAGCGGCGGCGCAAACAACCCAGGAGGGATGAATCCCTCCCCTACAGGCGGAACGTTGACGGGATTTGACGTGAAGTTACGGAGGGGTCAAGACCCCTCCCTACGATGCAAACCGCTAAAGGGGATACAATGGCAAGGCTGCGGGCCGGGCATGCCCGGCCCCTACGGACTGCTGTGAATGGGTTGCGGACGAGAGGGGCAAGGGAGGGCGGCAGCCCGCCCCCTTGCAGTGGGCGGGTGGTTGCCCGTTGATGGGTTGCCGCGGTAGGTTGCGGGCGGCATATATGCCGCCCCTACAAAGCAGCCGTTAAAAACATCGGGGGTTCGGGGGAACACCCGAATTTAAGGTGGAGGAAGGGGCGGGGGCGTTAAGAACGAAAAGTAATACTGCTTTCGTTTAGCCCCCGCCCCTTCCGACTTCCGCTTTGGGGGTCTTGGGGGCGTGCAGCCCCCAAGTCGCGGGTCCGCTGCGTCGAAACAGCGGCAGTTTTCTTTGGTTCTTTCTTTTGCTGCCAAAAGAAAGAACAACCTCCCGGGAGACTGCCGTTCCCGGTTCAATCTTCCTTCTTCAACCGATACCCGATCTTGTACACCGTCTCGATCTTGTCCATCCAGCCGAGCTTTTTGCGCAGACGGGCAATGTGGGTGTCAACGGTGCGCAGACTTTCGGTGTCGGGGATGCCGCCCCAGACGCGCTCATACATCACGTCGCGGTAGAGCGCCGCGCCGCGATTGCGCATCAAAAGCTCCAACAGATCGTATTCCAGGCGGCGCAGCTCCACAGGCTCACCGTTCCGGCGGGCGGTGTGGTTGACCGTGTCCAGCACCACGTCGTAGGCGCACAGCTCCCGCCCGCCGCGCCCGGTGCGGCGCAAAACCGTCTCCATCCGGGCAACAAGCTCCTCCGCCGCGAACGGCTTGGTTATGTAATCGTCCGCGCCCAGGCGCAGCCCCTGCACGCGGTCCTTCACCGCGCTTTTGGCCGTGATAAAGATGACCGGCACGCCCTGGGGCCGCAGACATTCCAGCAGTGCATAACCGTCCAGGCCTGGCAGCATAATATCCAAAAGCGCCATATCAAAATTGGTGGTTTCGATGAGATCCGCCGCCGTCCGGCCATCCTCGGCCAGCGTGCAGCGGTACCCGGCGCGGGTCAGCGTCATCTCGATCAGCCGCGCGATCAGGTGCTCATCCTCCACGATCAGTATGTTGTTCATCCGCGTTTCCTCCCTGTTTGGGGGTATTGTAACCCCGTGTTGTTACAAGGTTGTGTCCTCACAGCTATAATTTTACACTTTTTTATTTTATTTTCCACCCGCGCCGTGGTATAATGTTGAAAACTGCTTTGTCAAAGGAGAATTTTCCCATGAACGCTACCGTTCAAGAGCTTGTGGACGCGCTGACGCCGGAAGAAAAGGCCGGTCTTTGCACCGGCGCGGCGGTCCCGCGGCTGCGCCTTCCGGCGCTGCGGGTCAACGGCCTGCACAGTCAGGAATCTGCCGGGGGCGTCTGCTTTCCGTCGGCGTGCGCGGCGGCAG
>ERZ773110.377-NODE-377-length-47756-cov-3.525691_pt1 | contig 47756 bp, 35 predicted proteins | sample MGYA00580568_ERZ773110 | MGnify/ENA primary metagenome ERZ773110 (study PRJEB29015, sample SAMEA2737870) | human gut metagenome | biome: human gut; feature: human-associated habitat; material: faeces | place: China | collected 2012 ... | reverse complement strand
AAGCCAGTATACAGGCAGGAGCTTATTGAAGCCGTCGCCTCTGGCAAGCTGAAAATAAGCATGATAATATTTGACGAGGCACACTGCTTATCAGAGTGGGGCTTTAATTTCAGAGAAAGCTATTTTCAGATATGCAGTACCATAGCTCGCTTGAAAAAATATCAGGAGATACCTATGGGCATTTTTTCTGCATCGCTGACTCCTGCAAATGCAGAGCAGCTCAAAGTTTTGCTTGATATGAAAAAAACAAAGGAGTTCGGTATTTGTACTGATAGGTCTGTTGAGATGGGAGAAAGCTCGCTGTCGGTGAAGTGTGACGACCTGAATGTTTTTATCCTAAACTGCGATAAGAGCAATTTGGATAATGATAAAGACCTGCCAAAGCTTTATTATCTTTTGGTTCTTCTTAATAATATAAGTTTCAAAAAGTGCATCGTATACTGCAATACTGTAAAACAGGTCGAATATATAAGTAAGCGTATTTCAAAAAATCTTGCGAAAAAGGGCGGGAAGCTGTCAAAGGGCAGTATAAGCTATCACGGCAAAATGTATCACAGTGAAAGGCTCGGTGCGGAATATAAATATGCAAACAAGGAGCTGGGTTATAACATTATCGTTGCAACAATGGCGTTTGGAATGGGTATAGATAACAGCGACGTTGACCTTGTTATACATTATGCTGTCCCTGAAAGCATTGAAACATATTATCAGGAGATCGGCAGAGCAGGGCGGTCTGCTGATGATAGAAATAACAACGTAATAATGCTGTATAAAAATGAAGATAACTCGAAAATAGAAAAAGGCAATGAAAAAGAAGAAACAGAGAACCAGGAGGAGAAAAAGGAAAACGATACAGCTCAAGACCAAAATGAAATCAAGAAAAGACGTTTGGTGAGAATTGAAACGAAGAGAAGGTATGTGTATACTGTAAATAACGTGTTCTTGGAATCGTCTGTTATATCAAGACTTGATGACCGCACAAAGGGCGCTTTTAAACTGTCAAGAAGATATTCCTTTGACATGATGAAGCGGTATGTTATGGAAAATCTGGAGCATCAGCCTGTAACAAAAGAACAGGCGGTAGAGTGTCTTGGCAACAAAATGCAAAAATGCTATGATAAAATGGCACTCATACCATGCGATCAAACTGTTATTGACGAATACTTCAATGGCACAGAGCTGGAAAATATCATAAACGAATATATACGAAACAGTATCATGAGGGCAGAAGTTCCAAAGAAAAAATTACTGCTCCAACAGGTCAAGCCGAAAAAACAGACCTCAAAGATAACCTCTGCCGATGAAGTAAACAAGGACCTTAGGCGTGTTATCGGTCAGATAAACGAGCTTTATATAAACAATACTCTTCTTGCCAACGAGATACGCAATTTCAATTGGTTTTATAAGCCTGATGAAAATGGGACAGTTTGCAATAAAGGAAATGTCATAGCAGAAAGGGTCTTTCTTGAAGCTGAGGTCGGCAATATAGAGGGCTGTCGCTTTTACGACAGGTCAATGGAATGGAAAAAAGAGCTTGAAGGGGATTTCATGCTTGCAAGGCACGTTTTTAATGACAGTGCGTTTATATATGTAAGACCTGCAACATTGTCGGGGAAAAAGGAATTTGAAATAAGATATCATGCACAGAAGATACTTATGGACGATCTGAAAAGCCAGAGGGAAGAATATTCTTTGAGATATGTGTATTTTTACACAGACGTGAACAGGGGAGGTGCTTCTAAGGGCAGACAGAGATTTGATCTTGTTATCACTGTGGCTTATAAGATAGATAAGGATATTTTTGACGGCATTATAAGCAGTAATAAGGACAGCACCGACAAGGATTTTTTGCAGGTATTAGGTTACACACAAGGCAATAAGTATGATATCCGGCTTGGTTTTGACAAATGGGAAACGGATAGGCTCATAAGAAAATATAAAAGGGAAAATGATGACCTTTCAGAGATAAAAGAGGACGAGCGTGCGGTATCATATATAGACAAGAAAATAAACAGGCTTTTGGGAGAGAAAGAGATACAAGGGCTTTATGACGGTCTGTCAGGCAAAAGAAACGATCAAGAGGACTATAACTACAGAGTAGCTTTTGTGAAAGGTCAGCGAAGAAATGATATCTGTTGTACCTTATGGTATCAAGACTGCACGGCTTATGAAAAAGCACCGCTGACATACTTTGATATGTGCGTATTTGACGCTGTTTGCACTATATGGAACAATAACAGAAAGGATTTTTATCTCAACACCATATGGGAACTTCTCAGCGGAAACGAGGACATTAGATTTTCACGAAATGCACTTAAAGACAAGCTAAGAGAAAGCGTAGAAAAGCTCCAAAGGCTGAGGATCTTTATAGCCAGCACTGAAAATGCTCCGCAGAAAGTAAGTGACGGCATTTGGAAACGTTTTATCAACGTGCAAAGGGGCGAGGATTCCAGCGGCAGAGAGGTCTATGAGATAAAGTCCTGCCCGAGGCTGTGGACATATGCAGTGGAGGCGCAGGAAGGGCAGATAGCACGAGTGTCTTTATACAAACTAGATGGGCGGAGATATTTCAAGCTGGACAGTGGGCAGGACGGTTTCGATTGTTCTAATATCTCAGCGCTGTGCGACCTTTTGAATGATCCCGATGAACGTATTAAGATCATCAGGAGAATGAAAAAAGAGTCAATACTTGACCCAGAATACAAATGCAGCGTATGGAAAGTTGTTTTGCATTTTTATCTTGCCCACAGGCTGTCCATAATAAAAAGAAAGAACAAGATGAGATTTATAAGCTATGATACGATAGTGAAGCTTATGGAGGACTATTTACCTGAAAGTCTGAAAAACGGCAAGAAGAAGGAATTGCTTCGCCAGTGGAGCTTTTGCTATATGACGTGGGCGACCCTGCCAAGGCAAGAGTATCATTGGTGGGTCTGCGAGGAATATTTTGACGAAAAAACGGATAGTCCGGTGGGGATAGTGATAAAAAGGAAAAAGCTCGAGAGGTGGTGATATTGAGAGGTGATAAAAGCAAGGCTCGGCTTTTTTTCCCTATCTTCGTGTGGTTTTTTTGTGTATTCATACAAAATATTGGCGTTTGGCGCAAAATGTCAGGATAACTCATTGACGTGTCGTGCATAAATTGGTAAAATGATATCAGAATGTTTGTATACATCCATTTTTTTCGTTGTGCTCTGCGAGATGCACCAATTGTTGTGCATTTCGCGTGATATAATTATCTCATAAAATAAACAAGGTGCTTTTATCATGAGTACATAACATGGTTTAGTAAAATATGACAAGCGTCAGCAGCGATATTGCAAAACGCATAACTACAGCGAGTCGCTGTGGAAGTTTCAGGGAATAGTAGCTTTATCAAAAGCTTTTTCACCGAATCGGATTTAATTCCATTAAATAAAATTCGGCTCCAAAGCATTTGAATCTTGTGCTGACGCTTGTTATTATTTTTTTTGAGGTGACAAAATGAATGATATTGATAATGATATCATAAGGATCTCAGAGGAGCTTGATGTTCCTTTGAAAAAGCTTTATATGCTTAGCAACAACCGAATACGCTATCATAAACGAAATCAGAAAAAGTGTTATTCAAATTACCGCAAGGTGATAATACATCGTGGCCGAGGGCATAAAAACAGGGTGTTAAAAGTGCCGAACGAATATCTCAAGCTCGTTCAAAGAAGGATACTTGAAAGGTATCTTTACACGCTGTCCGTATCTGAGTATGCCACTGCATATTGCAAAAACTCTTCGCTTTTGAAAAATGCAGAGCCGCATATTGGTCAACAGAGAGTGCTTAAACTCGATGTTTCAGGCTTTTTTGACAGCATTGATTTTGGCAAGGTCTATGGGGTCATGTGCGAGCTTGGATTTTCTAAGCCTGCTACAACGCTGCTGACAAATATATGCACTCATAACAGCATACTGCCACAGGGTGCGCCAACATCTCCGCAGATATCGAATTTGGTGATGAAAAGATTTGATGAGAGGATAGGCAAGTGGTGTGGAGAGCGTGGCATAAATTACACAAGATACTGTGATGATATGACTTTTTCAGGTGGAAAAGCTGAGCTTAACGCCAAAGAGATAACGCAACTTGTGAGCAGGGCGTTGCGGAAAATGGGGTTTAAGCTAAACATGAAAAAAACGACGCTTATCGGCTCATCACAACGTCAACAGGTAACGGGGATAGTGGTCAACGAAAAGGCGCAGATCTCGTCGAAACAGCGTCGGGAGATACGTCAGGAAATATATTACTGTGAGAAATACGGAGTTTCCCAAAGCCTGTTTTTCAAAGGTGCTGACATTACGCCTGAGAAGTACATAAATTCGCTGCTGGGCAGGATATCCTTTGCATTACAGATAGACCCTGCGGACGTGAAAATGCATGAGTATTTCAAGGCGGCGAAAAAACTCAAGAGTGAGGTGTGCGGGGAAAAGTAGGGCAGAACATGGAAGGTATGAAACTTCAGATAACAAAAGCTCGGAAACAGCACAATGTGCTATCTCCGAGCTTTAAACTTTGGTGACCCGTACGGGAATTGAATCAGGGCCCCGCTGTTTTTTACAAAATCATAAATATACATATAACTGCGTAAATACGCCGTTTTTGAATGATGATGCAAGAGCTTACAATAAGCTGAAATAAGCAAAAAAATGACACAACAAGTCCCAAATAAGACCCAAAGATCATTGGCTGATTTCTGCATAGGATTTTGATCGGACGATTACCGAAAGAGTAACAGTCCGATTTTATACGCATATAGACTCGTGCTTTATGTCATAGAAATGAATATTATATCTGACTCAGCTGTTTTCTTTTAGCTTCCTCTATACAACTTTTAACGAAAGTATCATCTATGCCCGATTCATTTAGGCATTTTCCAATTACTTCGGTGTTCTGGAGATCACTAAGCAGGGATGTTGCTGCTGTCGCTGCGGTATTAAGAAGTATCGGATTTGATATAGTAGTTCCTGCGATTCCTGATGCAGCTATAATAGCCGCTTTTGTTACTATTTTCCCAGCTTTTCTAACAGCAAGTTTTTTATCGCCATTTGGAACATATTTCAGTAGTTCTCGATTGATGTTTTGAGCGATAGTTTGGTCAATGTTAGGTACTGATATAGTTAAGTTTGTGTAGAATGATTGAGTCAATTTATTCATCCTGTCAAATTCATCTGCATTACCTTTGTCAAGTTGATCCATCTTATAAAGCATCTGCTCTTGTTGTGTTCCATACACTCCAAGCCACTCCCAGTATTCTATTAGCTTATTAAAATCCTTTTTGTCATCATCTGTTGATTTATATAATGACATATTATGAGCACTTTTATATATCAGATAAAGCAAATGAGCAGATTTAAAGCTTTCAATAGAGTTCGATGGTATAAATACAGAACCTGAACCAGGCTGAAGATCTATGTTATTATTTGTATCTTTTCTTCTAAGCATTCTTCTTGGTAAAAGCTGGTTGTGGATATGAAATAGTCTTGCATTCATACTTAATCTGTTCATTCCATCATCTGATAGATCATTTGCAAAGCGTACACATAAATTCCATAGAGATCTTTTTACCTCTTTTTCTTCCAATTTGCTAAGGACCTTTTTTGCTCCATATACTGTTCCCTTAGCACCTGCTTGGATCAAAGTAGATGTAATATTTGTTTCTGCCAATCTCCTATTCTCCATTAGTTTTAATTTTATCGGGTCATTTTTGATCCACTTTTCATATTTAGTGCAATTATCCTCGTATTCCTTTGTTATTTCCAGTGCTTTTTTAGAAGCAAAATAACTTGCTATATTATTAATGATTTTATCGATTTCTTCAGAATTCTGTTCAAGTGTACAGGCAACAGCTCCGTACACCGTTTTATGATTTTTTACTAATTCATTTATGGCTGTGTCATTCGACTCAACGATAACATTCTGAACTTTCTGTAGATACTGCTTCTCCATATTATTCATCTCCTTCTGTATCAGGTTGATCAATTTGTGACTTGATATCTTCGATCTTGATTCTGATTGAATTAAACCTAGTATCTAAACCTAAAGGGTCATTACTCTCTTTATTATTCTCAAGATATAGTTTCTTCATTTTTTCCTCGTAAGCTTTTTCTAGTACTTTATCAAGATTAATTTTTAGATTTTTAATCTCCTGGCTGTCTTTTTGCTTTTCTTGAAAAACATCATGAAAAGCTTTTTTATCATGTCTATTTGATATAAATGATTCCAAAAGAGGTTTCAAAAAATCAATTGCTACACCGGTCGCTTTGATTTTCGATTTATGTTTTTCAGCTATATTAGCTAATTTCCCTATTTTTTCGGATATTACAATACCTTTTTGGTTGTTTATCTTACATAGATCTTTTGCTAATTCGGTGCCTTCTCCTCCAACTTTAGATAATTCTTTTCTCTTTCTAGTTATTTTCCAAAAGACCTTTTCCTCTTTTATCATTTCAACAGGAGCAGCTTTATCATTTACTTTGCCAACAGCATCAATTAATAAAGAGGCACTTTTTTCACCTAATCCGGTTTTAGCTGTTTTGTTTTTCTTTCTGAGTTTGCTGAAAAAAGCCTTCTTTTCATTGTTTAAAGCTTCAGTATCAACATTAAAATTTATGAGTTCAGGTGGTATAGATATTTCTGACCTATCCATAATATTTTTTATAGTAGATTCTGCAAGATTATTTATTTTCTCGGCATTTGTAGAATAATCATCTATGTCATTAATATCATGGATAATGTCATACATTTTATTGATATTATTAGTGTATTCATTTCGAATCTCATTTTTTTCTTTGATTAACTCATCTGACAAACGTTTTTTTTGTTCATTTAACTTTTTTTCATCCTCATCGTTAAATGATTTTTTGTTTTCCTCAATACATTGATTTATGAAATCGACCATAAATTCAATCTGTCGTTTACACTTGACTTTATATAATTGATCCTGACCTTGTTTTAATTGTTTTCCCGCATCTTCAATTTCTTGAATTAAGTTATTAAAATAGCTTTTTTCTATTAATGCTTCGTCACCTGTCTCTTTTCCCCTTATGTATCGTTCTGCGCTTATTATACAAATTGTAGGAACTTCCTCGAACCCATGATCCTTTAGATTAGCATCTATATCATTCCTTATATTAAATAAGGCATCAAAAGGATCATTACCTTCACTTCCAAATTTGGTAACTGTCAAGATGGTAGGGGTTATATTCCTGATGCTTTTACAAGTTCTGATAAAATCCTCAATACTATCATCTGAAAACAATTGCTGCTCAGTGATACAATAGATAACACAATCAGAATCCATTAGTGCTTTTTTGGCAATGTTAGTATGAGAATCATCGCAAATGTTGAAACCAGGAGTATCAACAATATAAAAATCATCATACTTATATTCATGTACTTCAGTAGTTGTCACATCTTCACCGATTTTAATATCTTTTATTCCGGTAAGTGCCTTAACTATGGTCGATTTCCCGGTAGACCATTCGCCGCACATAACTAACTTGATCTTATCTTGATCTGTTATTGCACTGTATTTACTGTAAAAATCATCACACAATTGAGATAGTTTCTCATTATTGCTTTCAGCTATTATAGTTCTGATTTCATCACATTTCATTCTGAGCTGAGATTTAATTTCAAAAGAATTCAACACATTATCCGCCTTCTTTCTTGATCTGTATCTTATACTTTAGATCGGAATATACATTTTCTTTGCAGTGTGATGCAAATATCGTCACTGTTTTTTTTGTACTGTCGACCTCGTAACGAGTATACTTTGCAAATCTTTGACACTGTTTCAAAAATCGTTCTGCATAATTATCAAAGATATTGTTTTTGTAAATGCTAACAGCATTTTCAAGATCAGAATTAATTTTCAAGTAATTATGTATTTCTGACATATTAGGTTTAATCAACTTGTTTTGTATTATTATTTTTATCTTTGACATATTAGATTCAACACTTCTCAAATATAATCTCTTTACTTCTTCAAGATAGTCATTTATTTCTTTATTCCTAATCCCCAGAGTTATATCATTCTGCTCTGAATTACTAAGGGCTATTTTGTCTATTATATTACTTGATACTAAATTCAGTCCAATACCTACTGGTAAATTTACTTTCATAATCAGCCTAGCACTGACATTGCTCAACTCATCATACAGATGTTTTGACTTAAAAATATTAAAACCGCCCTTAGTCTCGAAATATTTAAGGTTTAACGAGATATCTTCTTTATCATAAGTAAATGTGCTTAGTTCGATCGGTACATCTTTTAATTTTATTGACAAGCCATTAATGTTTTCTAGCAATATCTTTCTGGTATTCTCGTACATATTTTCATTTGCTTTCTGTATTATCTGTTTGAAATACTTGTTGAATTTATTTTTGCTATTATTTCTGCTTTTTTCCTCAGCATCAATAATAACATCGGATATTATTGTACCTAGTTCTTCGTCTATCCGAGATCGACATGTTATGACAAAATCATCAAGCTGTTTTGATATAGCATCGTTTTCTGACTTTAATTCGGATATTCTCTGACTGTTTTTATTTATATAATCATTGATCTCAGTTTCCAAATTTACTACACACCCAAGGCTTGTCTCAAACAGTCTGTATAACCTGTACAGATCAGCGTGTTCATAAAAATCATTGAATATTTCGTACATAGCCGTTGGGTAGTTTGAAGCTTTCCTGATTTTTTTCCAATTCGTAAGGATTTTTCTTTTCATCTTTTGATCGGAATTATTCAATACCCATTTTTTATCAGCTGCCCTCAAAAAAGCAAATTTCAGCTTATTGTCTATAACATGAAATATGTTTCTTTCTTTCAAATATCTGATAAGTTGATTTGCTGAGTTTTCAACATTATTTCTCCATTTTTGCGGATTTGTTACTATACCGCCAGTATCATATTGGAAATGGTCAGCATTTTTGTAGTTGAACAAAATGGTCATTGGTTTATTCTTGTCAATAAACTTATCAATGAACGTTAATTCCTTTCCATATGTATCAGCGGGCATTAGAAATAGTATTTCATCAGAATTATAGCAACTTTTTTCTGCTATTTTTTCATCTTCTTTGCCTTTGAAAGATGCAGCAGCTAAACCAGGAGTATCTATTATTTTTATACCATTATAATGAGTTACAGTACTGCATTTGCTTGTTCGTTGGCCTCCTTTTCCGACCAACTCACTACCAACGCTACTAAGCAAATGGAAAAGTGTTGATTTACCGGCTTTAGTTTTTCCCATTAATACTAAGGTCGGTCCATCATCGTTAATATCGGATAATTTTTTTGAATTATTTTTTATGGAATCAATTATCTCGTAGTCTTCTATTTTACCTAATATCTTCTTTAATCTGATTTCGACATTTTCATTTTCTATTAAAAGGTTTTTTATAAGACTATTGTATTCTAGACGTCGAAATCTAATATATGGAATGGTATTTTTTAAAAGCCGGCTTTTCAAGAAAGTGAACAGGTGTTTGGCAATGGTGCCCTTTGTCTTAAAATTAAAATAGTCTATATGAAGAAAAGCATAAGCTTTACTGTACTCACTGTTTTGGTACATCAAACGTAAAAATTTTAATTCTTTTTCGTCGATTTTTCCGTCATAGCACATTATTTTAATGAGCATTCTTTTTATTTTTGTTTGGTTTTCATTTTTTAATTCCGAAAAAAGTTTATTTATACGAGCGTTGGCTGATTCTTCATTATAGGCATCATCGTTTAAAATAACGTCATTATATACTGACTTGCATAGAGAATTATCATTTCCTATCAGTTTATTAAGGTATTTCAACTGTTCTGAGTGAATGTAATTATTTACTATTGCTGCATAGGCCAACAGTTCAAGCAGAGCCTTATTTATCTTCATAGAGCTCATCTCCTTTAATGTCGAAACTATATATAATATTATAACATTTTGTTTATTTGTTTTCAATAACCAAAAGTAATATTTAGATAGTAGCACAAAATTAAAAGACTATATTTGTGTATTATAACACGATTTGATTTAAGCAAAATACTAAATGATATAATTATTTCATTGTATAGCTCACATGATATTTAGCCATTTCAGCATTATCCGCAACGCAAAAATCACGGAGATAATTACTTATATGAAGATAGATTTCCAGCGGACAGCGAAATTTCATTTCATATGTATGAACCTTGGCAAACTGTTCACAAATCAATTTGTCTCAAGTTTTTCAAAAGAGGAGTGTAATTCACTGAATAAATTCCATTTTTGTAATTTCCGACAGAACCGGAGTATTACTGAAAGAGTAATCGTCCGATTTTATCTGCCAGTCTTTTAGCTACTTTCCATGCATCAAGAGCCTGAAGCAACATCATCGCTCATACTCATTCACATTTTCTCCTTACAAAAAAGACAGCATAACGAAATTCGTTACACTGTCCGCGTTTTTATGAAAGTTGATACATATATCAGCTTTTTACATGAATTCTACATTCGGGTGCAGCCGTATATCGTTTTGGTCAATTCAGATGAGAAGGAGCCGATGAAGTGTTTCTGTCTAACTTCACTTTTTCAGTTGAATATATTCTATCGGCGTATTCCTTATATATGCGGTTGTACCCACTGAATAATCAGCTTTGGCATACATGCTTAGACAAACGTATCCTAGAGAAGAATCATGGCACTAATGTTCTTTACAATAACAGAACTTGCGAAAACCCACGTAATTACGTCGTTTTACGGCAAGTCACACAAAACCGATAATCGTAAATTATTGGGACTTTTCACGCAATTAAGTCCCCAATAAGACCCATAGATCATTGGATATTTTTGCAAATAATCGAACACGACCGACTACAAACGGAGGTATTTTTATGAGTAACATAATCGAAGAAATGTATAACGGTGATCTTTTTACTTCTGGAAAGCTAACCCCCGATGATAAAGAATATCGCAAGGCACTGGATTCACTTGTTGAAGCAGAAAGTGCCCTGCTCAAAAAGTATCCCGAAATTTGCAACCTGTTCAATGATTATCAGAACGCACAGATTGCCATCATCAGCATTAGCAACCGAATGGAATTTGTTAATGGGTTCAGGATAGGTGCGCAGATAGCACTTGAAATGACCAAGCCTATAAAGTAACTCCGTCGGAGCCGGGAATGATTTCTCGGCTCCGTTTTAGTTTTTCAGTCTGTACCGACGATTTCTATTAGCACCTTCCGGAATCACAACGCCATCTGAAATAAGCTCGTTGAGCAAATCCTTTATCCTTGTAGACTTGACGTCAAGTAGTTCGGATAGCTCATAAGATTTAGCGCTTGCATTATCTGTTAGGTATTCTATGATTGTTTGCCTTTGCAGCTCGCTCACTTTTCTTTTATCGTTGCTTTTTTATCGTCACTTTTTATCGACACACGTTTATCGTCGCTTGATACCGAAAGCGACATGGTTATCCTTGCAGGTTCAAAATATTCGGTGATGATCGGTGCTTCCCAGCCCTGCTCGTCCCATATTCTGTAAATGTTCGGGATACCGCTGCCGGCACGCTCGCCTATATCAATAAGGTTGAACATCTTGATGAGCGTTGTGTTTCGGGGGTCGGAAACTCCGCCGCTTTTTGCGTCCTCAATGTCAATGCGGAAATTGCCCGGGTTTGAAAAAGTAATAACGGTCCTTTTTCTTGATTATGACAAGACCCTGCCTGTCATAATAATCGGCGTTGATAATGCAGTTCGCCAACGCTTCACGCAGGGCGGTGTGGACGAGTGTATCGGCTGTTATTTAGGATAATGATTAATATTTGTATAATTGCATTTCTCATGATCATTCCTTTCGTAGTCGCTACGTTCAAGATCAGAAACGTCGAGCGCATCGCCGATCGTGTTAATTTCTTCCCAGCATCTCTTCGATTTGAGTGCTTTCTTTATATTTCTCCTTACTATCGATCAGTTTATTAATATACGATTTATGTTGCAGATAGGATACTTCTGTTAGTTGACTTTTTAATTTTTCAAGGAAATCTATCTCGTCTTGAATTAACGGCAACTCACTTCCAGTCCAACAGGATGAGGTTGGAAATAGATAAAGTTCTTTAAAAGCTTCAAAATCGTTATTTTTTGATAAGTAGTATATAATCACATCTACTCTTGATTTAAGCTCAATATAAGCATTGATTTCAAATATTAACCTCATTTTTTCTATATCTGCGTAATATAATTCAATATAATGCTTCATCCATAAGACAATTTTATCTGTAAATATCGTATTTTTTGAATTATAATGATTATCGAACAGTGAAGAAATGGTCATAGAAATAAAGGGAATCTCAAGAAGGCTGTCCATTATCCTGTCAAATACTTCAATATAATTATCAAGATTTACCAGGAAAGCAAGCCTTTCCAACACGTTATAAGATAATATTTGTCTATTCTCTTTATAGCATAACATATACTTGTCGAGCATTGGCGGATATGCTTGAATGATTGCAACTAAATACTTTCCAGAATAATCAAATCCGTTTTGAAAAATCATCTCAAGATACATTGCAGAAAGCAAGTCTAAATTATTTCCAAATTTTGATACCAACTCATCTGGTTTTATATTATACTCATTAAATAATAGATCAAAGTATAAATGTATAATATAATGTGAATAGCCTCGCTTTTTGAGAATTATCTCGCACGCTTTAATATAGATATCACGATCACACTTCTCATATTTTGAAAGGAACTCTAATCTTCTTAATGGTGATGACGTTATATAGGAATCGGAGTTCTCAGTAAAAAAGTATAGTAGTTCGTTGCATTTTTCTGCATCTATTAGTTCTTCAGGCAGTTCATAATAATATGCAAATTCCCAATTATTAATAATTACATCATTTGCTAATATTATTATTTCTCTTACAGCTTCATCGTCCAGAAAATTAAATAATTTTGAAACGATGACTGGCGGATAAAGAACGTCATTAAAGTCCCATTTTGTCAAATAATACTTAACAGCTTTAAGAAATACGTCCTTATCATTATATGCACAGTTAAATGCCATACCGATACTTTCTTCAACTTCGTATTCGAGTTTACCAATTCGCTTCAAATCATAACCTAAATCGATAATGCTGATCAATGCTGTTTCAGGACTATTGCAAATATATTCTCTTATGCAGTCTTCCTTATGACTTTTTCTTTCTTCCCACCCCTTAACCTCTGTATGTCTATCATCAAGCAGGTGATATAATTGATATTTTTCGGTTTTATAAAATTGATCTAATTCGAAGGAGGCATAATTGAATGCATTGCATATCATTTGAACATGTTCAACACCAATAATAGCTTGAGTGCTATTACAACTATATAAAGAGTAAAGTATTTTAGCAATATATGGCAAATCAATCTTTAGAAAGTCTTTGTTATTATCTTGTATACCGTCTCCATAATGTATAATAACGTCAAGTATTCTGTCAGAATTAGAAATATCATCAGATAGTTTGACAAGTTCTTGCCATACTATCTGTCTAAATACACATAATTCTTCTGAATAAGGCATCTCTCCATATATGTAACTAATAGAACCATGTTTATTTTCAGTTTGTTCAAAGCGAAGCTTTAAGAAGTGTTCAGCTAAATCAAGAAATAATACGCTAATATATCTGTTGGTCCAGTTTTCAGATTTTTCAATCAGCTTATTAACAAAAGCAATTTGATTTCCAAAATAATCATGCTGCAAATGTATTTTTCTTATGCTTGAAAGCTGTTTCCCATAGCTTAACACGTCATTATAATTAGCTGGACATTTTAGAAAATACATAAGCAACAATTCAACAGCATTATTAAACTCTTCGGCATTAGGATTGCTACCATATGAGGCTAAAACATCAAGCCAGTCACTTGTATACCTATTATACTTTGGAACTGCTTTTAGTTCTTCTGCATCAATAGGTTTTGGAATAGCTTGTTCAATTTTTTCGTTAATGATGATCAGCGAATCAATCGAAAACAACGGATGAAAACGCATAAAGAATTTTTCAAAACAATACGGCTTGTTTGTTTTTAATTTATCCCACACTATTTTCATTTCTGATTTGATGAATTTGAAATTGTCTTCACTATAAAAATTGCTGGTCAGTATATTGATAGATTGAACAGTCTGATCTTCTGATTTCTCAAAAAGTAACTCTGTAAACGCTGCTAAACTTATAATTTTCTTTTCTATAAAAACATCGTATAAAATAAAGTCGGATAAGCACTGATCAGAGTATTTGACGCCTTTGTCTTTATAAATATCTATTATTTCTAGATCATGTAGTTTATGAATACCTGATGTAAAATCATCTGTGGTTATGTTGCAGCATTCTAACAAGTCCTTTATTTTTGGAAGATGATCAAGATTAATTCGCTTTATAAAAGCAACTATGCCGGCGCATTTTAACAGATTTTCATCTATATCCTGTTCCTTGAGAAATGTCCCATAATAGTTTTTGTACAATTCAGGAATGTTATTAATTGCAGATATACTATTAGTTTCAGAAGCGTATTTGCCGGCCAAAAACGCAATTCGTGGGTTTCCGTTGGATAAATCTGATATCTTATCAAGAGCATAAGTATTTAAGTCATAGCTATTCGCTATCATTTCCTCTATTTCCGTTTCGTTGAGCTTTTCTATCTGTATGAGCTTGTTTTTCATAACTGCATCTGCCTTTGCCGAAACATCTTCTAATGCATATTTGCGTACAGTTATAATCAACTTGATATTATCTGACCTGTCTCTTAAGAATTCAAGATATGTCTTCAAATTGCTGATTTGATTTGCGTCATCAATAAGGATGATATATCGTCCATTCTTTTGGAAATAAATGTTAAGGTCATCCCAAAGTCTCTCGTTATTATTACGAATTACCAAGAATTGATATTCGTTTTCTATTGCATATTGTTCTGCTGTTTCCAACGCAAGACGTGTTTTTCCTATTCCTGCATCACCTGAGAGCAAAACAGCATTATATTCAGAAAGAGCAGTTTTTATATCATTTGTTTCTTGTTGCCTAAACATGAATGATGTATTCAAAGGAGCAGCTGTCGGTGCTTTATCATATTTAAGCACAAATTCTTCTTTTGTGAATATTTGATCGGTTGATATAGGTATTCCAAGATATTTTTTTACCAGGAATTTATGATTATTAAACAGAACATTAGAAAATGTATCTATCCCCGTTAATTCTACGAAAACATTGTGTTGTTCAGCATAATCATGTATCTTCTTATCCTGCTTAGGAGTGATATTTGACGATGTATGAAAATATAGAACCTTATCAATATCACTGCACTTAATACCTGTTTCTTCTTCATTGAAACATTTTTCAAGATCATCTATTATTTTTTGGACAAGATTGGATTTCTGAGTAGTGTATTCAACAAATATGTATTTGCCATTTGATGATCGTATATATGTATCAGGCGTTCCCTTTGTTGTCTTTTTAGTACCTGATTTTGTGCCTAATGACACTAAATCTGGATACCCGATGCTTGATAAATATGCATCACATAATGTCTGAAATTCACCTTCGCTCAACGCTTCGATTCTTTGTTTGATTTCTTCAAGTAATGCCATTGTTTCACTTCCTTACAAATAATAGCATTTTAAACACCTATTGTTTCGTAACATATCATCTTCATTTTTCTGACAGCCATTGACAGGCTTCTAAGGCACGTCAATGAGAGCAGACGGCTGTGCCTTCGGGCGCAGCCGTTTTTATATCAGTATATTTTTCACCCAGTCCAGTAACCCATCCGACTCATACACCACAAGCTCCTGCCAAATGCCGCTGTAATATAGCCCTCCGTTTTTGGCAGAATTTTTCTTTTTGCCGTAGATATGTTCGGGCATGAGAAAATCGTACTCGTTCCATGTAGCCCTGCCCTTGCCTTCCATCGTCAACACACGGTCTTTGCGGAAATCAAGAGTTCCGCAGCCTTTGAGCGAATGTGCAAAGGACAGCGTTTTTGTAGGGAGATACAGCGCATTGTTGGTTTTTCCCGATCTTTCTTCCGATGCGTGAGGATGCCAGTGGTATTGGGAGATCTTTTCAGGTGCAGTGAGTATCTCCCCCACCTGCATATATCCGTAAATGATATTCATATCGGCGTATGCGAAGAAATCATCACCTTTTCTTCTGACATATCGGTAGCCCTTTTCAGTTTTCTCAACATGACGGAACCAGCCGAAAAACAGAAAAATATCCCCCGCCTCGACACCAGCGTTTGCAAGCAGCCCTTGCGCTGCACCTATCTGTCCAAAGGCAGGCGACCAATCATCAATTGCCGAAACTCTGTTTTTGCGAATATCGGGATCGACATGACAGCCTGCATAAGTCTTGTTGGGGCGCAGTTCAGACAGTAGTTCAGAATATGTAATGTCATTCCAGCACAGGTCGGAGTATCTGTCCCTGTCATTTGAAGGGATAGGCATAGAAAGCAGCGTACCATCGGGCATTATGGGACTTGCACAGCCGCCGTTTGATGAATCAAAGCCTTTTCTCGAAAGAATTATCTTCACTTGCAACCACCACATTTCTTATTCATTGGCTTAGTCGGAAGATGCTTTTTGCCGTCACGATATTTCTGACATTCTGCAACGATCAGTTCTGCGACCTCGCCTTTATAGAGTTTTGTTTCACGAAATCTAGCATTGTATTTATCGACCAAATCATCGAACACTGCGTCTTTTCCAAGATAGATGAAGTCGTCCGACAGCAGAACATATTCCCCTGCAATATCACGGATATTCTGCTTTTCATCAACGTGAACACCTTCGTTCCAAAGATGATGATTGCGAACAAGTTCAACGTCGGCAAGACTATAAATACTGTCCGTTCTGCCCTCAGACATACTGCTGAAATATTCGGACATGGTAACAATATTGCTTATCCTTGCGAGGTAGAGAAACTTGTTTTTGTATGTGCCAAGTAAATATATATCATCGGTCTTGTGATCTGCTCCGTCACGCATAGCACCGACCCGATACCTCAGCCCAGTATATATTGCCTTGCCGTTTCTTATCTGTCCGCCCTTGCAGCAGGCAAGGGACAGCAGACCATTATCTACGCAGGGTGCAAGTCCGGTGTCGGAGGTCAGTCGGTATATGTAGAGGTAAGTCATTAGATCAACTTCCTTCTGATATGCTTTCCAATCATTTTTTATTTTAATGCAGCTTTCAGTTCCTTAAAACTCTCTAAAGCACTTTGAAGATTCTCAATGATCTCATCTGCCAGTTCATCAACAGGCGGCAGATTATCAAGATCGGCAAGCGACTTATCTTTTATCCAGAAAATATCCAAGCTCAACTTATCACGCTTCAATATATTATCAATGCTGTATTTGCGGAAACGTCCTTCAGGATTATCTTCACTCCATGTTTCTGAACGCTCATATCGGTTCTCAGGATTATAGCATTTTACGAAGTCTTCAAGATCTGTCTCTGTCATCGGATGCTGCTTTAATGTAAAGTGGATATTGGTTCGGAAATCATATATCCACACTTCTTTCGTCTGCATCTCCGGACTTGCCGGACGCTTATCAAAAAAGATAACGTTAGCCTTAACACCCGGTTTATAGAAGATGCCTGTCGGCAATCTCAAAATCGTATGTAAGTCCGTAGTTTCAAGCAGCTTTCTGCGGACAGTTTTACCTGCACCGCCTTCAAAAAGCACGTTATCAGGTACGACCATAGCAGCCTTACCGGTAGATTTCAGTATAGTATTGATATGCTGAACAAAGTTGAGCTGCTTATTGGAACTTGTTGTCCAGAAGTCCTGACGATTATATACGAGATCTTCGTCCTCCTGTTCACCATCTTCATTTGTAAAGGTTATGGAGGATTTTTTGCCGAACGGCGGATTAGTAAGCACATAGTCGTATCTTTCGCCCGAATCCATAAGCAGCGCATCTCCGAGAGTGACAGGTATATTGCCATAAATATCACCGATATTATGCAGATACAGATTCATCAGGCAGAGTTTGAACGTAGTAGGAACTATCTCGTTTCCATGAAAGGCTTCGGCTTTCAGATATTCCTTCTGCTCACGGTCAAGCGTATAGTTCTCAGGATCAGTGATAAAATCCTGAGCCGCAAGCAGAAAACCGCCGCTTCCGCAACAGGGATCAGCAACGGACTTCATAGGCTCGGGGCGAATACATCTGACCATTGCTTTGATAAGCGGGCGGGGAGTGAAGTACTGTCCTGCACCGCTTTTGATATCCTCAGCGTTTTTCTGGAGAAGTCCCTCATAGATCTCACCTTTGACATCAGAGGACATGGATACCCATTTTTCCTTATCTATCATTGCAACGATACGGCTGAGTATAGCTGCATTGCTTATCTTGTTTGTAGCGCCTTTGAATATCTTTCCGAGAATACCGCCCTGTTCGCCGAGCTTTTCGAGAATTTCACGATACTTGTCTTCAAGCTCTGCACCTTTTAGCATACTCATATCATTCCAGCCGTAGCCTTCGGGAATACCTGTATTGCGTTTATACGGCGGACGAGAGTACTCATCGGACATTTTCAGAAATATAAGATATGTAAGCTGTTCCAGGTAGTCGCCGTAGGAAACGCCGTCGTCACGCAAAGGACCGCACATTCCCCAGACTTTGGAAATTATTGCTGTTGAATTTTCTGACATATTATACCTCGTTTCAATTATCAAGGAACTCATCTTTAAGCTTTGATGGAATCCCAACGTAAAACTGATTTTTTATTATTTCGTAATCTGCAATAATCATAAAAATAATAGTTAAAATTAGTAATATAATCGTAAACCATCCGCTATCATGTGATAAAGAATTTGTACTGTTTTCTAATCTTTGATTAAAAAATGATGCCAAATGGCTTTCTGTTACAATCTTTTTTTCAACCAGTATTTGAAGTATGCTCAGTAATGACGTAAAAGTATAGACTATAGTCATCGCTATAAAAGTAAGCGCTGAACTAAGTTTGCTTTTGGAATTAGGTGTGAAAATAGAAAGTAACTTTAACGAATTATCATATTTATATAATGATTTGCCGCCCTTTATTTTACAAGAAATGGCGAGATCATTATTCAAACCTGTATGTATTATTTGAACCACAACACCATCTTTGGATTCTATATAGTCAAAAGGAATAATAATTGTGTTTTCATCTTGTACATTCACACTAAACTTATTAGTTTCATCTGTAGCTGCTATTATACTAGCTTCCAAGATTTTCTTTTCTTTTGCTAATGTAATTTTTATTTCTTTCGACTTAGCCATATCAGTAGTTTGCAAAACTTTGTTGCCACTATTCCAAATTGCAAATCGACTTACACATATATTATCAACTGAATCCCCATCATAGCAAAGTGAGAGTTTTTGATACTTGCTTTTTTTGTTCTGCACCAAAACAGTTGATTTTTGAGCGTACGATATTTCTTTCTTTTCTTTATTCTTTTGTTGGCAATATACTGCATATAAAAAAGATAATATAGTTATTACAGACAATACTCCCCATGCCCAAGGATTATTCATCAATTCTTTTATCATTACAATCCTCCCTCAAAAGCCTGTTTCAGAATACTCTGCCTGAGAGCCTCGGCTTCCTGTAAAGCTGTATCTATTGTTTTTTCTATGCTGTCGCAGACGGACAATTTTGAATCAAGCATATTTGTGATTTTTTGTTGTTCATGTTTAGTTATATTGGGAACAGGAATATGTTTCACAATTTCTTCGTTTAGATTTTTCATTGTTGTGCCTGTTGCTTTAGCCTCAAGGTAATGAATAACGTCTGGACTTGAAAGAATTTGCGCAAAAAACACAGCATCATAATCTGGTTTTAACCGAAACAGAATACTACCTGTACCACAAATCCAACCATATTCTCTTTCAGTTATAGCTGCAGCTCTTCCCATTTCTCCTCGTCTTCCCATGATAATATCGTTACATTTCAAACGATAAGCCGAAAGCTCCTTAGCTTTATCATTAGATACTGTTATTCTATTACTCTCTACAATAGAAAGATTTTTTATATGCTGAGGATTAATAACTGGAACTCCATTATCAATATAATCACTCTTATGGAGCATTGTGCCAAATGGACCAATCCTTATATCATCAACGATTTCTCTTATTTCTATCATATCTGATAGCCTGAAAGCAAAAGCCTCTTTCAGCACCGCCTGCCGATACACTTTCAGCTGTTCCTTAGTCTTTTTCAGCGTTTCAACGCCACTGTCAAGCTGAGAGAAAAGCTCCTCGATTCGAGTGACTATGCGTTGTTGTTCTTTCATTGGAGGGACAATCACATCAAGTGAATTTAATACCGTTTGACTTATGTTCTTTTGCGTACCGCCTTTGCCTTTTGATATTAACTTTGATTTCATCATGGCCATGTAATAAAACATATACTTTGTTGTTACTCCATGCATTTTTTTAGCAAACGCAATTGCTTGATTTGTACAACATTCAATTCCTGTAATTCCTAGTTTTCCTATACTGCCATACATTGCGACGAGTAACGTGTTCGGTGGTATCATTTTAGCACTGCTATTATCTAAACCAAGTTTAGTGATTTTTGTTTCTGATTTTGTTACAATACCATTGTTTAAATCTCCAATTATTAACCACGGAATATCACCATTTTCATAATACTCCTTTACAGTTGCTTTTGGAGTGCCACCTGAGCCCCACTCAATAACCTCAGGCATTTTTTTAATCTCCCACTTTGAGTTCAAATTTTTATCTCCTTTTAAAATGTGAAGCTATTAATATCATCAAATTGTTTACTCTGTTCTTTGACTTTTATATCATGTCTATTCTTATCGTATATACCACAGTTTTTGCATTTTATACATATAAATTCACAGTATTCATCATCGTTTATCCTAAGTTGAATTAACTTATGTTCATTTCCCCAGCAAACAGCACAATAGCGAATATCTTCAGATTCATCTTTTAAAGTAATGAAGTTCTCAGGGTGTCGAATAATTCTGCTTTCTAAATCATTAGATTTTTTGAGTTCTTCATTTTCTTGAGTGAGCTTAACATTTTCATTTATTAAATCAAGAGCTTGCTGTGTCAGATCTATAATTTGCTGATTCAACTCAAGATCATTGTACTGTTTTACTATTTTGGAAATATTCTTTACTCCGTCGAGTAGATTCATAATAATCCTCCATTATGCAACCACTACATCTATTAAAATCGGTTTAATTACTAATCTAAATCTTTATTACTGAATTTTGAATTACATATATTGCATTCAAAATATGTTCCGTTGCCATAGAACTCAAAATGTTCATGTAATTGAATCATTTGCTTTGTTTTCCCCCAGCAAATCGCACAGTATTTAATGTTTTTGGGATCATCTGAAATTGTAACAAACGGCTTTTTGTGCCTTACAATTTTACTTTCTAATTCATTAGCTTTTTTCAATTCTTCATTTTCTTCTCGAAGTTTTGAAATCTCAGCCTGCATATCCAAAGCTTGTGCTCCTAAATCAAGGAGCTGTTTGTATAAATCAATATTATCTGCTTTTTGTGCTAATCCGATAGCATCTTTTATGCCTTCATATAGTCCCATAATAATCCTCCTTTACGCTACCAATATCTCATTCATTTCCATTAATAATTCCTCATAACTGTCTCCGAAAACCTCATAAAACCTGCCGAGACCGCCCTTATGGTCAAAGGGGTTGAGGTCAAGATCATCGGGCTCAATACTGAGAGAAGCTATGATATGGTCTTTTATAAGCCTGAGCCACTCCATTTGCTCCTCTGTGAAATGAACCGCACCTGCATTCCTGCGGAGAGTCCACTGCATGAAATTGTAGTTGACCTTATCCGCAAAAGGCTGCAAATTATCGGTATATCCCATTTCAAAGCGAATTATGGATATAAGATCGGTAATCTGAGCCACCGTTCCACGCTTTACCTTGTCAGGCTTCTTTATGGCATAGCAGTCCCATAGACGCTCGACTGTAATGCCCTTGCTTTTCAGCTTATCATACAGCTTTTTCAGACTTTCTATCGCCATGGGACGGTTTTTGTAACTCTCGTTGTAAATGATGCGAAGTGCAATTATCTCGTCCTTGTTTTCTTCTATAAACTCATGGAACGTCTGGATAGTCCTGTCAACATTCTTTTCCTGCTCGGAGTCAAAGTCTGCAAACAGAACAGTATCAAGGTTGACATTGTCAATTATCTGCTCATGACTCCTGCGGATATTTTCAATAAAATCTCTTGTATCGGGATCATAGAAAGGCTTTACCGCGTCATTGATCAATGCTTTCTGAGCTTCGTTAAGCTGTTCTTCGTCGGGTTCAGCTGTCTTAAAAGTGTTGATCGCTGTTTGTTTAATAACCTCTTCATCAAAGGCATTGAGGAGAGATTCAGCTAATTTGCCCGCAGGAGTTCCGACATTCTCATCAAATTCCTTACGCTCACGGGGCGTCATCTGACTGTTAAGGCGTACAAGTCGATTTGCAAGAGAAGTCAGTGTGTCTTCATCTTTTGCTCCAAGTGCGACATTAAGCATAAGCTCCTTCATAGAAACAGTAGGCTTACGTTCAAGTGTTCTCGTTTCGGTTTTCTTTGACTTTGTAACACCAACTGCATCAACGATAACAAAATGGTCTTTATTTTCAGTTGCAGACGGTGAAACTTTTTGGAGATCGTCTTTGCCGAGAGTTCTCGTTCCACGACCTTTCATTTGCTCGAAATAGTTCTTGCTGCGTACATCACGCATAAATATAAGACATTCAATAGGCTTGACATCGGTGCCTGTTGCGATCATATCAACGGTAACAGCTATTCTCGGATAGTAACTGTTTCTGAATTCTGCAAGAACAGTTTCAGGGTTGGCGGCTGAATAGGTCACCTTTCTGCAAAATTCATTTCCCTCGCCAAATTCTTCACGAACTATCTGAATAATATCATCAGCGTGGCTGTCAGTTTTGGCGAATATCAAGGTCTTCGGTACTTCTTTACGTCTTGGGAACAGCTTTGTATACAAATTCTCCTTAAACGTTTTGATAACAGTTCTGATCTGGCTTGGATTTACAATATCACGGTCAAGCTGAGTAGGCTTATAGTCAACATCTTCATCAAGCTGCTTCCAGCGTTTTTCTCTTGACATACGATTGCGTGACTCAATAAGCTGCTTCATTATATGGACACCGTTCTTGCCTACATTTGTTTCGATAAGGAATATATCTTCGCCAACATTTACACCATCAATAATAGCCTGTTCTCTTGAATATTCACTTACAATATTCTGATTGAAATACGCAAAGGTACGTTTATCCGGAGTTGCAGTTAGTCCGACAATAAAAGCATCAAAGTATTCAAGTACCTGATTCCATACATTGTAAATGGATCTATGGCACTCATCGACAATTATGCAGTCGAAGAATTCAGGCGGATACTTTTTGTTATATACGACCTCTTTTGGAGCTTTCTTTTCCATCGAATTAACTTCTTCAAGTGAGATCTCATCTATGGATTCATCAGTTTCTTCTCCGCTGAGAATGGAATACATTCTTTGAATCGTGCTGATACAAATTTGTACATCGGACGGTATGTATGAGCTTTTAAGCCTGCGAACGCCGTATATTTCCGAGAATGAACGATTATCATCATTCGGACGATATGCAAGAAATTCACGTTCAGCCTGTTCTCCAAGGCTCTTGGTGTCAACAAGAAAGAGTATACGGTTCATTTTGCCGAATTTCAGCATACGATATGCGGCTGTTATTGCAGTAAAGGTCTTTCCTGCGCCCGTAGCCATCTGAACTAATGCTCTTGGTTTGTTCTCTGATAAAGACTTGTCCAGATTATTTATAGCAGTGATCTGACAATCACGAAATCCTGTGCCATCAAACTCGGGAAAATGCTTCATATTATTGCGTATTGTATCTTTCTGCCTGATAAGTGCAGCCAAAGTTTCAGGCTTATGAAAAGAGAAGACAGTACGTGAACGATATTTTACATCATTATAATCTGTAAAGCGAGTAAGCTTATCGGTTGCTTCATAAGCAAATCTTATCTTGTACTCGCATTTGATCCACTTAAATGTGCTGTTGGCATAACGAGAAGACTGTCCTTCGACAGTTGTAATGTTTTCGCCTTCTTCACTTTTCTTAGCTTCAACTACACCGATAGGTGTGCCGTTTACGAAAAGAGCATAATCAACAGGACCGGTATCTGTTGGGAATTCACGAACTGCAACGCCAACAGCAGCATTTGGATTAAGTTTCTTTACATCTTGAACGATCCAACCGGACGCTATAAGCTTTTCATCAATTACTTTTCTTGCTTTCTGTTCAGGCGTCATGATTTCTGCACTCCTTTACTTGAAAATATATTAACCCAATTTTAATTATAACATATTTCTCCTATTTTTTCAAGGACTAACTACTAAAACACTCTACACTTTTAAGATGATAGTCAAATCAAGTTTTAGTAATGCAAGTTCTGCTTGATTCTATAAGATTAGGTATTAGTGAGAATCTATTATTTTCGACGGAGAAATAATGATAAAACACACCAGCCCCTCATTATAAAAACGATGTGCAATCAATACATATTCCATAGGACTTATTTGTTGAACACGGAGAATTTGTTCTCTACCCTCCCATTTTGTCTTAACTCTAGCCCTAAAATCCTATGTATAAGTGAGGGCTATTGTTATACTGAATTTTTAGGATAAGATTGTAAGCCTCTCCTTATCATATATGATGTACAAGTCACACAATCTACATAGGGCTGATTTGTTGAATACGGAGATAATTATTACAACTTTCCCAAACCGCTTATATAATCGGCTCAAAGTGTCGTTACTTATGAAGGCTATGTTGCTTTCCGCACTTCGCATATATTTTGCAATAACTGCACACCATCAATGATTACCATTTGTGCAACCATACGGTTTTTCAAAAACCCGTTAACTATTCCGCTCGTCATTCAGAATTAACTTATGAAAGGCACATATTTCTTCCTGCCTCGCCAGCAGAAGAAAAAAGTGCAAAGTTACACACCCAAACCGTCCAGAACCGAAAGGAGGAAACAGCAGCGTACATTAAAACCATACAAAACAAAAATCAGAGAGGAGAATGACATTTGAATTTAACAGAAAAGCAACAGATCATCTCGCAGATAGTCCTGCTATTGGAGCAGCTTATTGAATCGCAGTCGCCCGAGCCTGCGCCGCAGTCAGATCAGATTGAAAACCAATCTTTGGAAATGCTCACCGCCAAAGAGTGTGCCGCACTTGTGAATGGCTCATCAGAACACACAGTCCGTCAGCTTGTCGCACAAGACAAGGTCGCCTATGTCCGTGCAGGCAGCGGTGTGCGTGGCAAGATACTTGTGAGCAAAGCGGCGCTGCTAAAGTATCTTGGAGTAGCAAATTGAACATAAAAAAATCGCCCTGCCGAGGGCGGCAGGGCAGAACGTGTAAATGCGTTTATTTGAATTTCCATTTTTCATAATTACGCAAGTACAGAAAGTCCCGGCATTTTACCGGCACTTTCCCGCAGAGATCAACGTGGTTAATCTCTGCGGTGTTTAGAGGCTTTGCAGCCCTAAACGCAGGCTCGGAAAAAGTGAGCCGATAATCAGAAACACAAAAAAGAAAGGACTGATAAATATAGCAAGAAAAAACAAAACGCTCCGACGCAAGGAGATAGTGTATTCAGCCGAGGAATGAAAGCAAATCGAGGAGAAGGCTAAGACTTGTCACTTGAAAACTGCGACCTTTATTAGGGCAATGTCGCTGAATGGTGAGGTAAATGTTATTGATTTGAAAGAGCTTGCACCCCTGCTCAATGGTATGAGGGTCATCTCGAGAAATATCAATCAAATAGCGAAGAAAGCGAATGAAACGAATAACATTTTTTCTTCCGATGTGCAAAAGCTGAAAGGAGATGTTGCTGAACTTTGCCGTACTGTTAATCTGTGGCTCTCCACCGTGACGTCAAGCAAACGCTGACCTACATTCTCAATCCCGACAAGACTGACGAGCGAGTTTTGACGATCTCGTTGAATTGCATGACCGAGCCCGATTTCGCCTACACGCAGATGAAGACGGTTTATGAGCAGTATGCAAGACGCAGCTATGATGCCACTCCGAGCAAAAGCGGCAAAAACCCTGTCAAGGCGATCCACTACATAATGAGTTTTGCGGATTCCGAGGGCGTTACTCCGGAGCTTGCACATAAGATAGGCATGGCGTTTGTCCGCAAAATGTTTGGTGACGATGTGCAGGCGGTCATTGCTACGCACGTCAATACCAATCACGTTCACAATCATATCTTGATAAATTCGTACTCGCTCACAGGTAAACAGTTTTATGACAACAAAGCTTCGGTCAGAAAAATGCGTGAGGTCACGAATGGGGTGTGCCGGGCGTTTGGGGTTGAACCTGCCCTTAACTTTGAGAACGAGGGCAGGTCGATCACTTATACCGAGTGGCAGCATAAAAAGAACGGCACGTCATGGAAGGAACATATTCGTCAGGCGATAGACAGCTTGATACCTGCCGTAAATTCTTTTGATGATCTTCTTGCGGAGCTTGAAAGGCATGGCTTTACAATCAAGCGAGATAAGAACATCTTGATAAAAGCCCCCGGGCAGCAGCGGTCGGTCAGCTTATGGAAGTTGGGGGAGGACTATACCAAAGTATCAATCCAAGCGAGGATTGATATGCTACGGGTTTTTGCAAAGCCTATCGAAAATCAGCTTGATGTTTACAGACTTTCGGAGATGTTGGGTGTCATCAATAAGGATCATATTTCGTCGATTGGTGATCTGGAGGGGAGGATCATGCGGTTGAAAAAAGAGTATGAAAAGTCTGAGGGTGAAGAATGTCGGGAGAAGCTAAAGGTGTATTTGGATATTCGAGATACATATAATGATATTTCCCGGGGTGATTATGTTTCACGGCTGGTAGAGCAAGAAAGACAACGCAGGGAGCAAGAGCCGAAAAAGCAGCCACACAGAAAGAAACTAAAAAGGTAAACAGAACAGGAGACTAGCAGCGTGTCTTGATTTTAAATCGTTAAAGTGATATAGTAAAAGTGCAGAAATACGCCAATGGTCTCCGAAAGGAGGTAGCCACATGGCATCAATTGAAAAAAGAGGAAACAGTTACAGGATCAAGGTATCCTGCGGTTACAAGGTCGACGGAACACAGGTAGTGCATCGAATGACTTGGACTCCCGAGTCTGATATGACACCCAAGCAGATTGAAAAGGAATTGCAAAGGCAGGCAGTATTGTTTGAGGAGGAGTGCAAGAACAAACCGGTGGTTGCGACAATTAAGTTCGAGGCCTTAGCCGAAGAATGGTTTGAAGAATACGCTAAACTCAATCTGAAAAGCACTACATTCACTCGTCAGCGTCAGCTTACCAAGCGCGTTTACAAAGCAATAGGACACCTGCGCCTCGACAAGATAACCGCCCGCGATATACAGAAATTCATAAACAGCCTTGCCCAGGAAGGAGTAAACGAGCATACAGGCAAGCCACTGTCAAGAAAAACTATGGTTCATTATTTGTCTTTCATATCGACGATACTGGACTATGCAATAAGAATGGATATGCTGAATGACAACCCTTGCAGGCGTGTAACGATACCGAAAGGCAGCAAGAAAAAGCGGCATATTCTCACAATGGAAGAAACTCAGCATTTCTTTACGCTGCTTGACGAGCACGCAACGATCAAATGGAAAGCGTTTTTCACGCTGATAATTTACAGCGGTATGCGTCGGGGTGAGATGTTAGGCCTTGAGTGGCACGACATTGATCTTCAAACTGGAGTTATCCACATTGAGCGGACATCGAATTACACAAAGGCAAGGGGCATCTACACCGATACCCCGAAGACCGAAAGCTCGGTGCGTTTCATAAAAGTTCCGATGAATGTGATAGACGTTTTGAAAGAATACAGAGAATGGCAGGATAGTGAGATCAGGCGACTCGGCAGCAAGTGGAACGAAACAGACCGCCTGTTTACAAAGTGGGATGGGCGACCTATGAATCTTCAATCACCTTATGGCTGGCTGAAGGAATTTTGCGATGAACACGACTTCCCATTTTATGGAATTCACCAATTCAGACACTTGCATACCAGCTTACTTATCGGTGCAGGAATTGATCCCACAACGGTTTCGGGAGTTTTAGGCCATGCCCAAGTTTCTACAACTTTGAACTTGTATTCCCATATGTTCAGAGAGAATCAGGTCAAGGCCTGCGACGCTGTTGCAAATGCTCTGAGCTTTAACAAACCCGAGCCTACACCGCCCAAAGACCCAGAACCGACTATCACGGCAGACAATTGTAATGAAAGTGACATCAACCGTGCGAAGATAATCTGCATCAAGACAGGCTACGGTGCGTGAAGTTAGCATAAGTCCCAAGTAAGTCCCAAGAGCGATTTTTCGGAAAATAAAAAAACTCGGAAACAACGTATTTACGCTGTTTCCGAGCATGTGGTCTGGTGACCCGTACGGGAATTGAATTAAACCGCACACCTGATGTGGTCTTTAGTAAAATGCGAAAAAGCCCGATTTTGCGGCGTTTTTGAGCAATGCAATTGTAGTGATTTTAAGCCGATTTCGGTGATTTTTAGCACAAATAAGTGGCAAACAAGTGGTTGAAAGTGGCGCATTTCTACCAGGAAGAGTACCGTATGCGTAATGACAGCAGGCGGTCGTTTTTTTATTAATACTGCTTTTTTGTGAGATCAGAAACCAATTGTTTTCCATCTTCTTTCTCTTCTTCAAATAATTCCATAGCAATAGCTTCACGATCACACTTTAATTTATCAAGTATAAAACTATGTCATAATTCAAAACTTTTAATCACATCATCCCGTGTGAATGCATAAACTTCATATGTCGTTTGGATGCGGTGCAGATTTATTCGGCAGATTGTACTAAATTTTCGCAGGCATACTAGCGTATGTCATGGGAATTTTGGACAATATGACGGATAAAGATTTGCCGCAGATAAGCCAACAGAATTTAGAGATGACCACATATTAAGGAATCACTGAATAAATCACAGTACTATATTATAAGTTTTAAGTATATCGTCCTTTTTAGCGTAAAATGCTTCGATAATACTATGATCCGGCGAAAATATCTCATTATTGCAACATTCTGAATAAACATATTCTTCTTTCATAATCTTGCTCTCCGTTTCATCAAGACACAGCCAGCTTATCTGATAACCGTTTATCCTGTAAACAGTTTTTTCTTTAAAATCAAGAGTCTGCGCAATTATGAGATATTTCTTCCCTGGTACCATAAAATTCATGCCGCCAAAATCCAGCGAGAATAGTTTTTCAGAAGGTGTCTCTATCTCCATGTCCTCAGCATTCATTAACCGCTCTTTGAACTCAGCCTCTGTTTCGTAGTGAAAGCCGCCTTTGATTTCAACATCAATGCTGTCTGTTTTGATATTACCCTTTATGACCTTATCCACATCAAGGGTGCAGAAGGTACTGCCCTTTGAAAAGGAAAAGCTGTCCTGTGGAGTTCCTACAAATATGGCTGTTCCGTAAAGCCCAATGCCGTAGTCTGCATTCTCACTGTCAAACTGAGAAAAGCGATCATACAGTTCCTCTGTATCATGGATCACAGCAATATAGTCACAATTGCTGTTATGTATCTTCTCGATAGTGTCCATGCGGGTTATTCCTACATCCTCTGACAAGCCCCTTGCATGTAAGCAAAGCAGAAGGGTGACTGCAATCAAAGCCGCCTGTAAGGTCAAAAATACTTTCATATCATTCCTCCCGGACAGCGCCATTGTCAACTCTGAATATCTTATCGCTCAGAAGGGCGATATCCTCCTTGTTGTGACTTGCAACACAGACTATTGCCCCTCGCTTTGCCTGTGCAGAGATCAGCTTTCTGATTTCGTCAACACCGCTGTCATCAAGACCATTTGTAGGTTCATCGAGGAGCAGCACATCGGGTTCCTCCATAATAGCCTGTGCAATAAGTATCCTCTGCCGCATACCGAGGGAATATTTTCTGATCGGGCGCTTATCGTCGGGATCAAGCCCTACCTCCGAGATAGTCTCACGAATTTTGTCTTTGCTTATCTTCTTTTTTATCCCTGCCAGCAGCTTCAGATTTTTATATCCCGACAAGTCCGGAAATAGTCCTGCATTTTCAATAGCAATACCCACACTGGGCAGAGCGTCAATGTCCTTGTGCAGCACCTTGCCGTCTATCTCAATGCTGCCGCTTGTAAGATGTATAAGCCCCGATATCGCACGGAAAAGCATGGTCTTACCGCTGCCGTTTCGCCCTACAAATCCGTAGATATTTCCGCCCTCCAGTGTAAGAGACACATTGTCGATCACTGTGCTGTTTTTGAATTTTTTAACTGCATTTTTAACTGTTATCGTTGACATTTCTATCCCCTCACACTAATATCTCTTTGTTGTTAAGGCTAACATCAGATCTGTTCACATAGGTGCAGAATATGACACACACCGCAAATAAGATCACTCCCATTACTATTACTGACGTTACAATGCTCCGCCTGTTTTCTGACATATTAAAAATGACAGCCAAAGGGTTTATGTTTTTTATGAGGGTATTCTCAAAGCCGTACCTTGCAGATATAACAAAGGCATAATGTGCTGCCGCTCCGACAGATAATCCGATAGTACTGCCGAACAATGCCGAGAAAAGATTTGTGGTGGTAATAAGTATCCAAATGTACAGTATCATCATCATGGTTATCCCAACTATTTTTCCTATATCCCCGGGCTGATTTGCAACGCCCATTTTGGCAGTCATTAACCATATCACAACCACGTTGACAAGGACTATAACAGCGCTCTGCAAATATATACGAGCCGAGTTTTTGACGAACCATTTTGTTCTCTTGTTCTCTCGGATAAAAACATAAATATCGCTGACGTTCAGGTTATCAGACATGGTATGTCCGAACATAAAAAGATAGACAACAGCCACAGTCAATGTGTACAGCATAAAGGGCAGGCTTGCATCACGAAGTGCTGTAAAACCGAAAGCGTTTCCGATAAACAAAAGATCAAAACTCTCATCGTATTCTCCCAGACTGCGCTCTGCGAGAATGTTGAAAAAATTACGACCGTTGAATATCAGTGACAATGGGACAATAGATGCGATCATTAGAAGCATTTTCTTCATTCTCTCACTCCCTAGATATAGTCTTTTCTGCCACAGAAAAGCAGCAGAGCCGAACTCACGACTATCACCGCACCCATAGCAATGAAAAACGCTAAATAGTTCACTCCACTCCTGCCGTCACAGTAATAGTAAGTAACATATTTGAATGGATCGAGTGCGGTATATTTTTTATCTATATCATCATTCATGCTGTAGTTTTCAAGGAACTGCATTATGTTTATGATAAGAAATCCGACCCCGAAGGTCAGCACTTTGTTCCTTCTGCAAAACACCGAACAGGCAAGAGCAAGCACCCCGAACACTCCCGACATCAGAGAAAACATAAAAGCATGAAGCATACTGTACAGAAAGGGCGCAGCCGCCAGCAGTTCTCCAAAGGGAGCATTGGGGTAGTCTGTGGCACGCATAACGCCGAAGCCGTTAAAACGCCAGTTCGGGTTGAATAGATTTGCTCCCATGGAATTATCGAAGATGAGATAATTAAGACAGCCGTTTATCATCAGCGGAACGAAAAATATCAGAAATGAGCCGATAAATGCAGCTGTGATCTTTGATATGATGTACCTTCGTTTACCGCAGTAGGCACACAACAGAGTATCCGTGTTGGCTGCCTTGTCGGTAAGTATCGAAAAAGAAAAGGGCAAAGCACACAGGAATGGGAACAGCAGCTCAAGATAGCTGAGCAGTCCTGAGGGTACACAGAGGATAAATGCTTCAAAGGAAGTTATGACCGACGATGGGTCGTTCCCGGGAAAGCCGTCTCCTTCCATTCGTAGGGCGGTAACACCGTATGAACTGAAAACAACCTCTAAGAGACATATCATCATCATTGCCGAAAAGCCGAACATAAAGCCCTTTTTGTTAAGCATTATTTTTGTTTGGGTAAGTATACTTTTGATCATATATTTGCCTCCGTAGGTTTATATTAATACATAGAGGAGAAGATTCACTTCTCCTCCGATGTATTATCCTTACATAAACCTGAATTCACCAGACACCTTGCATTTGCAGCCTGAAGTCTTGTTCTTAACATATCCATAATAGGTTTTATTACCTCTGCACATGGATGAATCAAACGAATATAACTGGTTAGTGTTATATACATCAACATAATCGGAATAGCCCCCCGTCTTAACCTTAAATCGGGGTGTTCCTTTGCTATAGCCGCTTACGCTTGAAATTGATGTTGCCCATACACCATACGCATAGTCAATTGAATAGCCTGATGTAGTTGTAATAGGGTTATAGTCGTCAGAATGTGCAAGTTCATTGCTGAACGAAGCTGTACCATAAGCGTTTACACCTATAGCCGACATCGATGCCATCATCATAACAGCAGCACCCATAGCTGCAATTCTCTTAACGATCTTTTTCATATTAAACGTCCTTTCTCAATATAAGTGTAATTTTCTTTAAGTTTTGTTGCAGAGTATTTTAATTTCATCATATCACACAATTATTGCAATGAATAATTGTGCAAAATAAATATTCACATCTTCATTGGATTCACCAAACCTTTCTATTTTTATTACACCAGTTATGTATCAGAAAATCAACGTTCCGCTGTTGACTTCCAGATACTCGTATTTACTTCCGCTGTAAACATATACATGAGCTTCAGTACGATATTTTCTTCCTGATACCGCCGATGAATAGGTATCGCTGACGTATGCGCTGCGTCCGTTCACTGCTTTTGTAACAACATCAACATTACTCCAAGCACCGTTTGAATATTCCTGTAGATACAGATAAATGCTTATCTTTGTTGCTGTGGATTTGCCCTTAGCATCACATTTATAAGCTATATTTGAGCCTGAACGATATACACTTGTACTAACATTGTCTGTGTACAGATACATTAATTCTATACCCGGTTCTACATAATCGATTACGCTATTCGCCGAAACACTCATACTAAGCGAACACATCATAATGCATATAGCCATTATCGCAGAAATCATTTTCTTCATAAAAAATGTGCACTCCTTTCCTCAAAATTTTGTTCCCTTTATATACTGAGATACAAGTTTGAGTAAATTTGTACACACTTTTCGTAAAAAATATTTTATTTTGTAGGATTAACCGAATTTGCCATTTCAATTATGTCATTTTTGCACAAATCTCCGTTTATGGAATATACATAATTTCCATCATTCCAAACAATGATAGATGAGTTGTCATCATAGGATAAAAACGCTTCACAGCCTGATACGGTAACATATTCTGTTTTCCTATTTTCAGTATCAATATTATGGGTTGCCGTTAATGGACTTTGAGAATAAAAAATGATTTTATTTTTGAAACGATAATCAATGCCTAAATGTGCAATATCCTTAATTCTGCTTTCTTCTACAAATCCTTTTGGAATAAACGTCGGCTCATAATAGATAAATTCATCGTTCATATCATCTGCGGGAATAGCTCCTTGAACAGCATGCACATCAGCGTTATTTTCATTTTGCGAGACAAACAAACCTACGAACCATTCTCTTAACTGTGGAACAGCGGCAACTGTAATTGTACTCATCATTAAAACTGCCGCTATAATAAAAATAGTCTTCCTCAGAGTTGTTTTTATCAAAGGATAATACGGTCTGCTTCTGTCCTTTATCAGCCTGTTTACTTTCTTTTTGTAAGTCTCTGAAAAATCACATTCGACATCTGCGATAGATTCCATTTCTCCTGCACACGGCAGTATTACCGCTTGTTCGATAGCTCTATACAATGCTGTATTTTCATTCACTAATATCACCTCGTAATTTTTCAAACAAAATCTGTTCAGCCTTTCTCAGATATTTATATACAGCGTTCCGTGAAACTCCCATAAGTTTGGCGGTTTCATCGGCATTGTGTCCGTAATAATAAAAATATGTAATTGCGACTTTGTATTTTTCTTCCAGTTCGCTGATTGCCTTAGATAAATCGGCAACATTATAATCGTTAAATTCATCGGCGGAAGGAATATCTCTCATTTCTTCATGAATGTCATTGTAGAAATGCTTTTTTTCTTTGTTATAAAGTCTATAAGAAGCGTTTCTAATAGTTATAATCAAGTAAGCTTCCATTTTGTACACGGGTAAATTGTGAATTTTATGAAAATTATCGGCTATTCTATAAAATGTTTCCCATACAGCTTCTTCCGCTAATTCATGTGATCTTAAAATCTTAAACGACTCGGTATATAGCTTTTTTTCAAACTTTTTTACTAGTTGTTCAAAACTTTTTTTATCTTCATCATCGTTTATCAATGCCAGACAAATGGCTAACATAATATCACCCCTTTAACTTCATTTGTTAGTATATAACAAGTATATCACTAAAAGTTAAATATTTCAAGCGTAAAGATACAGAAAACTCAGACTTAGCCACATGTAAATTCTTCAGCCAATCGGAATACTCATAACGGGTAATATCCTTGCCCTGCTTGCAGGTGCGCCTATCGTCAGCCTGACCCGATCGTCCTTTCCTTGGAGGTTCCATGCCACATAACCTGTACAAACTCGCAGAGCTTAACTGTTGTTCAAATTCATCGTTTGTAAATTCCGGTGAGGTCATAGCGGAATGGTAAAGTTTCTCTGATTTAGCCAAAAGTGTTCGCTTCTCGGCATTTTTCTCTTTGGGCTTTTTCTTGGCAAAATCCATCTGATTGCACGTTCTGTTTGGATTTTCAGGCGAAGGCATATCGCAGTATTTTGTCTTATAGCCGCCGTTCACAATAAAAAATCTGTTGCAGTTCAGACACCTGCGTATCTGATGCCCGACCATAAGACCTTTGAAAAAATCAACTTTCAGAAGCGATTGCAGTCGCTTGGCGTGGTAATATTCGGCAATAAGATACTCTCCGCTGCCCTCTGCCTTCTCTCTCGGAACAAGGTTCATATCGAGATTGTCGGTAAGATCATAGCTCATCCATGGGTCATTGATTGGATTGGCTATTTTCTTGTACGAAAGGCGAAGCACCACGAGGAGTAGTATTCCGTTGACACCAAGAAGTTCACAGAGGGCAGATTTCGTTTGCATGAGCTTACCCGTGAGATGTGCCTGGAGCTGATCGAGTATATCACCCTTGATGCCTATGTGGAGGGGCAGCCTCGTGAAATCTACATCTACTACAAGCTGCTCGACGAACCTCTGAAAGATAAAAGAAGCCTATTTAAAGGCGTATTTACGTTATTTACCCAGCATATGAAAGTGTGTTACTATTTGGCAAGACGACAACGCTTTCTGTCTACAGTCATATGTTTCAGGAGTATCAGGTCAAAGCTTGCGATGCTGTTGCAAACGCTTTGAAGTTCAATAGCGGCTCATAACAGCAAAAAATCTGAAGTCGGAGCTTCGGATTTACATACTTATTTTGCAGAAAAATACTTCGATTTTGCGACGTTTTTGAGCAATGCAATTGTAGTGATTTTAAGCCGATTTCGGTGATTTTTAGCACAAATAAGTGGCAAACAAGTGGTTGAAAGTGGTGCATTTCTACCAGGAAGAGTACCGTATGCGTAATGACAGCAGGCGGTTAATTTTTAATTAAAAGCTATGCGACGAGGGCAAGCTTGTGTGCGAGATTGACAAGAGCGAGCCGCCTCGGCATTGTTATGTGGCGAGAAGGATGTAGTACTTCATAGGCATATCCATAGCAAAAGGCGGACTAAACATCCGCCTTTTTGTTTGTTATGACAGTTCAGAAAGTGATCTCATCACAAGGTCAATATCCTTGCTTTCGAGCTCTTGTATGATATGTAAATACGTTTTCTGTGTTGTTGTCATGCTTGCGTGACCAAGTCGTCTTGCTACACTTGCGATTGAAACGCCCGCAAAAAGTAAAAGCGAGGCGTGGGTATGACGAAGTCCGTGTACCGAAATAACAGGTACATTAGCTTTTTTACAGTGTCTTTCCAAAATGTCATTGACTGTTGAATTGTATATTTTCGAGCCGCATTTGACAAATATCGGTTCGTCTCCGGGCAACTTCTTAACCAATCTAGAGAACTGAATTACCGTCATCCAGTCCATCTGTATCTTACGTACGGATGACTGATTTTTGGTAGGCAGAAAACCGCCGTCACCTTTATAATTCCATGTCTTGCTGACAGATAGTGTCTGACGCGGAAAATCAAAATCTTTGGGAGTAAGTGCAAGCGCTTCCGAAAAACGCATTCCTGTCTTGGCAACAAGAAGAATAAACCAGTCCCAATTAATTTCAGGCTCAAGATTAAGAGTGTTAAGCAGTGTATGCAATTCAAACTGATTAAGGTACTTTACCTTCTTTGCTTTGGGCGGTCTGCCTTTAATAATTACTTTGCGCGTCGGATCACGCTCGATTAAACCCTCATCCACCGCGTCAAGTATTGCACATTTCAGCTGATGATGAAAATCCATCGTAGTCTGTTTCTCGTGGTAAACCGCATAATCATTTATCAACTGCTGATATGTGATTCTCGAGAGTTCATGCACCTTTAAATCGGGTGCTAAACGCTTAAGCCAGGACTGCGTCATAAGATACTTGTCCATCGTGACCTTGCGTATTGCTCCCTCCTTGTAAACTCTTATCCACTGTGCATAATATTCATGGAATAAGGCGTCCTTGGTGATTGACTTTAACATTTTATACCTCCTATTATTTCGGCTTATAGCCGTTTTTAACTGGTTTTATTAATTGAATGAATAATTGCAAACAAATTTACTGACGCTTGGGAACAGCGTAAGTTCTCGGAATTGACTGAAATTAGGTCTGCTTCAAGAGTTCATAAAGAAGAATGGCAGTCAAGCGGAGTACCATTTTATAGGTCAAGTGATGTTATGGCTGCATTAAATGGAACAGAAAATGAAAAGGCATTTATCTCAGAAGAACTATATGAAAAACTGTCAGCCGTATCCGGTAAATTAGAAAAGGGAGATATACTTGTAACTGGCGGTGGTTCTGTTGGAAAGCCTTATATAGTGCCAAATAACGAGCCTTTATATACAAAAGATGCTGACTTATTATGGGTAAAAAACAATGAGAAATTAGTTCCGTATTTTATTTATACGTTCTTCTTTTCACCTGCTTTTTCAGATTATCTTAATAGTGTCTCTCATGTTGGAACAATCGCACATTATACAATTACTCAACTTGAAGAAACTCCGATAACGCTCCCTTGTGTATCAGAGCAACAGAAAATCGGAGACTATTTCCGCAACATCGACTCCCTTATCACCCTTCATCAGCGTAAGCTCGAAAAGCTTAAAAATATCAAAAAAGCGTGCCTTGAAAAGATGTTTGTATAGGAGGTATTTGTATGATCTTCAAAAAAGAGGCAGAATTTGAAGATGCTTTGATAAAAGTCCTATTTAATAAGGGCTGGTCTTCGGAAGTTATTATGTATCCAACAGAGGAAGATCTGATACAGAATTGGGCAAATATTCTCTTTGACAATAATCAGAGCATTGATCGTCTCAATGGCTGTCCGCTGACAAGCGGAGAAATGCAGCAGATAATGGAGCAAATAAAAACTTTGCGTACTCCGCTTATGCTCAATAAATTCATAAATGGCAAAACTATCTCGATCACTCGTGATAATGCCGATGATAAACTTCACTTTGGCAAAGAAGTTTCACTTAAGATATACGACCGCAAGGAGATCGCCGCAGGTCAGAGCCGTTATCAGATAGCAAGACAGCCAAAATTTAAGGCGTCCTCTAAGATATTGAATGACCGCAGAGGGGATATAATGCTTTTGATAAATGGTATGCCTGTTATACATATCGAACTCAAACGCAGCGGCGTTCCTGTAAGCGAGGCGTGCAATCAAATTCAAAAGTATTCTCACGAGGGCGTTTTTTCAGGATTGTTTTCGCTTGTTCAAATATTTGTTGCAATGACACCCGATGAAACGCTGTACTTTGCCAACCCCGGCAGTTGGGACGCATTTAATCCCGATTATTATTTTCATTGGGCAGACTTTAATAATGAGGTCATAAATGATTGGAAGGGTATTGCGTCAAATCTTATCTCGATCCCTATGGCACACCAGCTTATCGGTTTTTACACCGTTGCTGATGATACGGACGGCGTTCTGAAAGTTATGAGAAGTTATCAGTATTATGCCGCAAGTGCGATCTCTGACAAGGTTTCAAAAACTAAATGGGGCGAGGGCAATCAGCGTGGTGGATTCATTTGGCATACAACAGGTTCGGGAAAAACTATGACGAGCTTTAAGTCTGCTCAGCTTATTGCAAACTCCAAGGACGCAGATAAAGTGGTTTTTCTTACTGATAGGATCGAACTCGGAACTCAGTCATATACTGAATACAATAATTTTGCTGATGACGGCGAAAGCGTACAGAAAACGGAAAATACCTATGTTCTTATCACAAAGCTGAAAAGCTCAGCACCTGCTGATACTCTGATAGTGACATCTATTCAGAAAATGAGCAATATCAAGAATGATGAAAACGGTCTGAACGCTCACGATATTGAAGAAATAGGCAAAAAGCGTATCGTTTTTATTGTTGATGAATGTCACCGCTCAACTTTTGGTGAAATGCTTTCAACTATCAAAAGCACGTTTCCGAATGCTATATTCTTCGGCTTTACCGGAACACCTATATTTGAAGAAAATCAGAAGAAAATGAGCCAGACATCTACGATATTTGGCGGAGAACTTCATAGATATGTACTTGCGGACGGAATCAGAGATAAAAATGTTCTCGGCTTTGACCCTAGAATGGTACAGACTTTTAAAGAAAACGACGTTCGCAAACAGGTCGCACTCGCTGAGGCAAAAGCAAACAACGTGGAGGAGGCTTTTGCTGATGAAAAGAAACGAGAAGTTTTCAATAAATTTATGAATGATGTTCCAATGGCAGGATACGAAAATGATGACGGAAAGTATGTCAAGGGCGTTGAAGACTATCTTCCTAATTCACAGTATATAGAGCCTGAACATCAGAATGCAGTTGTTAACGATATTTGCGATAATTGGAGCATTCTCAGTGTAAACAAGAAATTTCACGCTATTTTTGCTACAAGCAGTATTCCTGAAGCTATTGAGTATTACGGGCTTTTTAAAGACAAAATGCCAAGTCTAAAAGTGACCTGCCTTTTTGACCCTCATATCAGCAATGAGGACGGAGAATACAAAAATACTTACAAGGGCAAGCCTGTAGCGTTATTTAAAGAGGACGGGCTTGTAAAAATTCTCAACGATTACAACAATATGTTTGGACAAGATTTTACTATACCTACTCACGCAAGTTTCAAAAAAGATGTGTCTTTAAGACTTGCCCATAAAGAGAAATATTCAACGATTACACGCACACCTGAGAAAATGCTTGATCTTCTTATCGTAGTAGATCAGATGCTTACAGGCTTTGATTCAAAGTGGGTAAACACTCTATATATGGATAAGATACTCCAGTATGAAAATCTTATTCAAGCAATGTCAAGAACAAATCGACTTTTCAAAAGCAATGAAAAGCCTTATGGTGTGATAAAATATTACCGCAGACCATTTACAATGAAAGCCTATATTGATGAAGCGGTAAAGACTTATTCAGGCGACAAGCCTACGGTTTTGTTTGTTGAGAAACTGCCGTATAATCTCAAAAAGCTTAATGCGATCTTTATGGATATTTCAGAAGTTTTTAAATCTTCGGGAGTATCTGATTTTACAAAGTTGCCTAATGATCACGCAGAAAAAGCAAAATTTGCACAGCTTTTTAAAGAATTCAATCATCATCTTGATGCTGCTAAGCTGCAAGGTTTTAATTGGGAGCAAGGCACTTATACATTTAATGATGAGGAAACCGGCTTAAATGAAACGATCAACTTAGACTTTGGCAGCAACGATTTTATGGCATTGGTACAGCGTTATAAAGAACTCTCCAACGGAAATGACGACGAAAACGGTAATGGTGGTTCAGACGGCGATGATGTTCCATTTGATCTTGTCGGTTATATTACTGAAATTGACACAGGCAGGATAGATGCAGCTTATATGAACAGCAGATTTGAAAAATATCTGAAAAATCTTCATCAAGCTGATGTTACAGAGGAGCAGCTGCAAGCATCGCTCGATGAACTGCACAAGTCCTTTGCTACGCTTACACAAGACGAGCAAAAGTATGCTGAGATCTTTCTGCACGATGTTCAGCGTGGAGAAGTTGTTGTCGAAGACGGAAAGACACTTCGTGACTACATAACAGAATACCAGTATAAGGCTAAAAACGATCAGATACATAGTTTCGCTGTTGCTTTCGGATTGGACGAAGATTTGCTTAAAAATATGATGCAGTTAAATCTTACAGAGGCTAATATTGATGAATTTGGTAGATTTGATAAGCTGAAACAGTCAGTAGACAAAGCTGCTGCTAAAGCTTTTCTTGAAAAAATCGATGGAAAAGCTATCATTCCGCCAAAAGTAAATATGAAAGTCGATAAAATCCTCAGAAAATTCATTTTAACAGGTGGCTTTGATCCTGATGAGGGATAAACGGTAATTAATACCCTCTAAATATACGTTTTATAAAAGAGTTAAGGTTTTTTCCTTAGCTCTTTTACTTTTCCTTGGGAACAGCGTAAGTTCTCGGAATTGACTGAAATTAGGTCTGCTTCAAGAGTTCATAAAGAAGAATGGCAGTCAAGCGGAGTACCATTTTATAGGTCAAGTGATGTTATGGCTGCATTAAATGGAACAGAAAATGAAAAGGCATTTATCTCAGAAGAACTATATGAAAAACTGTCAGCCGTATCCGGTAAATTAGAAAAGGGAGATATACTTGTAACTGGCGGTGGTTCTGTTGGAAAGCCTTATATAGTGCCAAATAACGAGCCTTTATATACAAAAGATGCTGACTTATTATGGGTAAAAAACAATGAGAAATTAGTTCCGTATTTTATTTATACGTTCTTCTTTTCACCTGCTTTTTCAGATTATCTTAATAGTGTCTCTCATGTTGGAACAATCGCACATTATACAATTACTCAACTTGAAGAAACTCCGATAACGCTCCCTTGTGTATCAGAGCAACAGAAAATCGGAGACTATTTCCGCAACATCGACTCCCTTATCACCCTTCATCAGCGTAAGCAAAAAAACAGGAGCCAAGAATGAATCTTGACTCCATACGGCTCACATTATGTTATTATTCATTAGTTGAAATTTCAAAGCCGCCGCTCAGGATGAACTCTCTTAAAAGTTTATCCAGCTTTGAGCGAACCTTTCGCTTGGGGATTTCGGTTTTCTCTGCTTTCTCGAAATATTCTTTTGCCACATCAATATTAACCTGCTCAACAAGCTTATCATATCTACCGAAAGCATTTATATCCTCTTCCGTAACGTGCAATGACATGAACTTCTTCAAAGCAGTTTCGTTAATGCCCAGGTTTCTTGCAAAATTACAGAACTGGTCACTTTTTGCTCTTGACTGATATTCGGTGATGTAATCAAGAATTGTTTTGTCATCATCAATAACAAGCTCAGCATTCTGAATATCCTTCAAAAGAATGTTGGCATACTTCTGCTGATCTTGCGATAGGTTGGCAAATGATTTATGCAGCTCGTTTAACATGACATTTCGTGTTTGTTCATCAGTGCCGTCACCCATCATCTTGATATACTTTCTGAAACGGGAATTCATATATTCGGCATCAATTTTATCCGTAGAAAGCGACATCAGATAAGGTTCAATATCATACGGCTCATCGTCGGAACCGCCCGATCCACCCGTGCGCAGCTCTTTGTAACGCCTCAGAAGAATGTTATAAATGTTCTCATCAAATAAAAGCGTTACAATGTCCTTGTTTCCGTTATCGTCTTCAAATTCATAGTCACGTTTCTCCCAAACAAAGCCCTGAACCCTTGCCGATTCAAGGAATTTGTTGAGCTCCTTAAACAGTTTTGAAAACTTTCTTTTCTCCGTCACATCATCGGGAAGTCTTGAAAAAATCAGGGATTCCTGCAATCTTGAATATATCATTGATATCCGAAAAAGCAGCATTCATATTTTCAAGATTTTGTATGAGCTTTGCTACGAAAATGCCGTAAGGCTTTTGTCCCGAATATTGCTCGAAAGCATATTCTATAATATTTTTCATAGTGTATGGTCTGCGATAGTAACGAATGATTCCATGGGGCTTATCATCATTGAACACACGGTTTGTTCTCGAAAATGCCTGAATAATCATTTCGATATTTGACCACTTATAAAACTTATCCATATACAACGTGTTAAGCCACTTGGAATCGTAACCCGTAAGCATCTGATCTACAACAATGAGAATGTCAAGACACTTAGACGGCTCATTTTCTACAGCGGTATAGGGTGTTTTATGTGCCAATCTTGCACACACGTCACGCTTAAATGAGGCGTATCCCGAGATATTAAAGCACGTACCGAATAGACTGTTATAGTCTTCGAGCATCTGGGCTATACCATCAATTTTTTCGATAGAGCTTTCGTTGTTTCCATCGCTGGGATCAAAAACGGCAGTTGTTTTCAAACCGCAGTCACGCTGGGCAAACAATTTGTAATACTTGATTGCCTCGGGGATGCTGCTTGTTGCGAGTATTGCATGAAACTTTCCGTTGTGGCTCTGGCTCACCCAATTATCTAGAATATCATCAATTACTGCTTTTCTGTGTTCATCACGGTTATACTGTGCATCTGTAAGACATCCCTCGATACTTTCTAGCGAATCGCCGTCATCATCAAGCTGTTCTCCCATAGGTACGTCATACATCCAATGCATATAAATTTTTTTCTTGCTGTCATTGGCAAAGACTTCGGTTTCATCCTGTGCTTTTGCCTTTTCAAGTGCAACCGCTTTTCGCAGGTCTTTGTCTTTATATGTAGGCTGAGGAACGCTGTCAAATCCGAGGACATTGCCGTCACGCATACCGTCGGCAACCGTATACCTTGTGCCCTCAAGTTCATCGCCGAATACATCAGCTGTGGTGGAATCCTTTTTCTTGTTGATTTCAAGAATCGGAGTGCCCGAAAAACCTATGAAAATCGCGCGTGGGAATGTGTATTTTATAGATGAAAGCATACGGCCGAATACACTTCTGTGGCACTCGTCAACGATGAAAACAATACGCTTGTTATTAATTTTTTCAATATCATCATTGTTTATTCCGTCTTCTGCCTTGATACGGCTCATTTTCTGAATAGAGGTTACAATCAGAGTGTCGCCTACATTATCACTTTTCAGCTTGGAAATCAGCACTTCAGTATTTTCAGTTGACTGAACGTCATCTGTTTCATCGGCAAAACCTCTGTATTCACGCAGCGACTGCATTCCAAGTTCAATTCTGTCCATAAGGAAAACTACCTTGTCGGCATCCTTGGAATTTGCAATAAGCTGTGCGGATTTGAAACTTGTCATGGTCTTACCCGAACCGGTTGTGTGCCATACATAACCGCCGTAAATGCTTTTATCGTCCCACTTCATCTCACTGACACGACGGGAAATCTTACTTGCAGCATAATACTGATAGCTTCTCATAACTTTAAGTGTGTTGTCGGTCTGATCTGCAACCGTATAGAAACCTATCATCTCGTGCGCCATAGGAATTGACAAAAGCCGCTCGGCAATCATATTCCAATCATTAATCGGATTGTTATATTTATCTGCCCAATGAAAGCAGAAAGTTTTTCTGAACTTATCATCACTTCCTGGGTTGGCAAAATAGGTACATTCTTCGGGATTCATTGCAACAAACACCTGCACAAGTGAAAACAGCCCCGTAAACACACCTTCGTAGAGATATTTACGAATCTGATACTGTGCTTCACTGACAGGTACGTTGCTTTTTTTCAGTTCAACGTGAATGACAGGCATTCCGTTAATCAGCAGACAGAAATCGCCGCGGCGATTGGGATAAATGCTGTTCTTCGCCTTGAATTTCGGCTGCTGTGCAATCTGATAACGAGTTCTGCCTGCGGCTATTTCATTGCGGTCAAAGATTTTGAGCGATATCGTCTTCTTGAAATTGTGCGTGTCATTTTCGTTGTCACGGATAATCTGCACAGTTCCGCCATTAATAAATCCGTTTAGATTCAAAGGCGTGCGAAGCTTGGCTATCTGCCCCATAATCTGTGCCATTTCACCATCTGTCATCGGGAAATCGCCCAAACGGTCAATATCTCTGTTGTTTTCAAAGATGATTTTTGCCCAGTTATCAAGCAAATCTTTTTCGGTAGGATATTTTATTACGCCGTCTTTCCAGCCCTTTTCTTCCACAAGACATTTTATCAAGGCACTTTCAAACGCTGTCTCACTGTCAAATCCCATTAGTAGTCACTCCCTTATGCAGCATAATTACTGCTTTTCTTTTTTATTTTCTATCATGCGATCAATATTGTCGTATGCATCTTCAATTTAATCGATTTTCCTTACACAAACATCTTTTCAAGGCAAGATTTTTTGATATTTTTAAGTTTTTCAAGCTTACGCTGATGAAGGGTGATGAGGTTGTCGAGGTTAGTAAAAGCCTGAGCAATTTTGCTTTGTTCTTCCATAGAAACCGGAACAAAGAACTCTGTATTTGATATAAGGTTCCAATCGGCACGGGGCATTTTTGAGCCTGCTGATTGATTTGCAACATCATCAAATTGCTTTGTCTGAATTAAACGATAAAGGTAATCTTTATCTATACAAATTGGTCTTAAAACCCACCAGTCACCAACTGCAACGCCCGTAAAATCGGGATTTAGCCAGTTGTGAAGATATGGACGCAGTTTACCATAAAGCACTTGTGTTCCGTCAAATTTAATACCTGTTTTCTGCGTTTCTTTTAGCTTGATGGCTTTATTTAATCGTCCTTCCTCAGCTATAACATCTTCATACTCAACGCAGGGACAGTTAGGCGATGATACTTCAACCGCCGACTCCCTTTGAGCAAAATCCGAGAACTTACGCTGTTCCCAAGCGTCAGCTAATAAGCACGGCTATAAAAACACTTAAAAATATATATTTAGGAGGAAACTATGAATAAACAGCAACTTGCAAACAAAATATGGGAGTAAGCAAATAAAATGCGCTCCAAAATTGAGGCGAATGAGTACAAGGACTATATTCTTGGCTTTATTTTTTATAAATTTCTTTCCGATAAGGAAGTTGAGTATCTGAAAAAGAATGACTGGGAAGATGCAGATCTGTCCGAACTCGTTGAGGAAGATACCGACATTGTCGAACAGTGCAAGAAGAATATAGGCTATTTTATTTCATATGAAAATCTTTTTTCAACTTGGCTGAAAAAAGGCAAAGATTTCGATGTTTCCAACATTACAGATGCATTATCGGCGTTTGACCGTCTGATTGACAGCACTCACAGAAAAGTTTTTGACAAGATTTTTGATACTTTGCAGACCGGACTTTCTAAACTAGGTGAGACAAGCGGTGCAAGAACAAAGGCAATCAGTGACTTGCTTGGACTGATAAAGGATATCCCGATGGATGAAAGACAGGGATATGACGTGCTTGGTTTCATCTATGAGTATCTGATTTCCAATTTTGCAGCGAACGCAGGAAAAAAGGCAGGCGAATTCTATACTCCGCACGAGGTGTCGCTGCTTATGTCCGAAATCGTTGCAAATCACCTTAAAAGCAAGGAAAATATTGCTATATATGACCCAACCTCCGGTTCAGGCTCACTCCTTATAAATATTGGACGCAGTGCCGCAAAATATATGGATAGCGAGCAGGTTCAGTATTATGCGCAGGAGTTGAAAGAGAATACATACAACTTGACAAGAATGAATCTCGTAATGCGCGGAATTACACCGGCAAACATCTTTACAAGAAATGCGGACACCCTTGAAGATGACTGGCCGATTGATTTGGACAGCTATCCGCCTGTACTGCGTGTTGACGCCGTTGTTTCAAATCCGCCATACTCTCAGCCGTGGAATCCCGAAGGAAAGGACTCCGATCCTAGATATAGTGAATACGGTCTTGCACCAAAGAGCAAGGCGGACTATGCGTTTTTACTGCATGATTTGTATCATATCAAACCCGATGGAATTATGACAATTGTTCTGCCACATGGCGTTCTGTTCCGTGGCGGTGAGTAAGGTGAAATCCGTAAGAACCTTATCGAGAAGAACCAGATCGACACAATTATCGGACTCCCTGCAAATATATTCTTTGGAACGGGTATACCGACAATCATTATGGTTCTGAAGCAACAGCGTGGCGACTGCAACGACGTTCTGATTATTGACGCATCAAAAGGCTTTGAAAAGATTGGAAAGAACAACAAACTGCGTTCATCTGATATTAAGCGTATTGTTGATACCGTAAGTGCACGCAAGAATGTGGACAAGTTTTCAAGGACTGTCAGCCGTGAAGAAATCAGAAAAAATGATTATAACCTGAACATCCCACGTTATGTGGATTCTTCCGAGAATGCTGAAAGCTGGGATATTTATGCGTCTATGTTCGGTGGAATTCCTGCCAAAGAGCTTGATGGACTTTCGACTTATTGGAATGCTTTTCCGAACCTGAGAAGTGCGCTGTTTGGTGATAACGGTGCGGAGTATGTCCACTTTTCTGTAGAGGACATAAAAAAGGCTGTACACGAACATTCCGATGTAACCGGCTTTGCAAGCTTGTTTGAAACAGCTTTTGCAGATCTTGATACTTATCTTTATGATGAACTGATCGGCTGTGACCAGACCGCAATTAACACATCTAAGGAAGAAAGCACTCTTTCTGACAATATTTTTGCAAGACTTGCTGACATTCCTCTAGTGGACGTTTATGAGGCTTACCAGATACTTGATAACGAGTGGAGCAGAATCGCAATTGACCTTGAAATCATTCAGACAGAGGGATTTGGTGCTGCAAGACAGGTCGATCCCAATATGGTTATCAAGAGGAAAGACAATAAAGAAATCGAAGTTCAGGAAGGCTGGATAGGACACGTTATTCCGTTCGGTCTTGTTCAGTCTGCGTATTTTTTCGATGAACTTTCAAAGCTGAATGAATATGAAACAAGGCTCTCCAAAATTGCATCCGAATATGAGAAACTGCTTGACGGACTTAGCGAAGAGGACAAGTCAAGGGCTTTCGTAAATGATGACAAAACTGCTTTTGTTGCGGCGGAGGTTAAAAAGTCAATAAAGGTGAGAGATGTTGAAGACGAGATCATTGCTGTACTCAAGAAATATACCGATCTTGCCAAAGAGGAAAAGACTTTGAAAAAGCAAATCAAGGAAGACAATGCGGCTTTGATTATAAAAACAAAGGCGGCGATCGAACAGCTGACCGACGAGCAGATCAGAGAATTCCTGAAAGCAAAATGGATCACCCCTGTTGTGACCGAGCTTTTTAAGCTACCCGTTAATATTGTAAACGAGTTGATTTCAAAGCTTGAGGTGCTTTCCAAGAAATATGAAACCACTTTTGAAGAGGTTGACGAAGAAATCAAAGAGACCGAAAAATCACTTTGTACAATGATTGACGATTTAGTCGGCAACGATTTTGATATGCAAGGTCTGGCAGAACTGAAAAAACTGCTGGGAGGTGTGTAAAATGACGAAAAAATCGAACGTTCCAGCAATA
>ERZ773110.340-NODE-340-length-51356-cov-35.657005_pt1 | contig 51356 bp, 36 predicted proteins | sample MGYA00580568_ERZ773110 | MGnify/ENA primary metagenome ERZ773110 (study PRJEB29015, sample SAMEA2737870) | human gut metagenome | biome: human gut; feature: human-associated habitat; material: faeces | place: China | collected 2012 ... | reverse complement strand
AGTCTCAATACTGCTTTTTCGTTTGCACCACCTTCGATTCTTTCCTTAACGATTTGTACTTCAACATGAAATCATACACTCTGGGATTGAGAACAATTCCATCTTCTTTTAGATTGAAACTGTAAATTATTCCATCAAAGTCATCATACAAAGCACCAATAACAAATCTTTTACACTCTACTGTTACCTGCTTAATAATTTTATTTTTAATATCCGCACCAAGTGATTCAAATTCCAAATTAATAAATATATTATTTTCTTTAATAACATCTTTAAATATCAACTCGATCTTTGAAAACTCTGATTTCCCATCTTTTCTCATCTGACGCAAATCATATTTCACTACTAAATTCCAATAATTATATGCAAATCGACCAAACAACTCTTCGTAACTATATCTGACACCTTGTTCCGTCATCTCTCCCGAAAAAGCGCTATCTAACAAAGACTTTATCAATCCAAATTTATATGTGTTTCTCTTCTTGCAAGCATCTGAGAATACAAAATTAAACAACGACCAAATTCTGTCTTCGCTTACAACATATTCAGTTATAGCTCCAGCTTTTAGATTCCATCCTGCCATAAGCGAACCTCCCTTCATCTAGTCTTTTATCTTACTATCTCCTGTTACATAATTAATCTCAATACCTAGCTACACATTATAGGCACATACACAAAAACAGCCCGTACCCGAAGTCTCTACTATAAGTCTAGTTCAAAATTGTCATCATCTATATCAATAATCTTTTTCGATACCTTTTGAGATTTCTTAACCGCCTGTGCTGTAACTTTCAATGTCTTTTTTTCTTCTTCATCACTTGCTTTAAATAAACTATCCACGAATAACTTAATATCGATTGATGATTCAGTTTCTTTCTTCTCATATTTTTCTGAATATGATTCTGGAATCTTCTTATCCTTCATTTCATCGGTGCTTTTATTCAATGATTCAGCCAAAGCCTTATTCTCTGCGGTATTTTTGTCATACCAACAAAATTTCTTAGGATTCCGTCTCCATTTAAACATTTTAAGTGTCTCTCTTGTCATTTCATCTGGTTTTCCATCAAAGTATAATTCAATAGAATTATAGTCATAATTGTTTACTATTCTCATATCTCACACCTTCTTTTCAAATTCCATACTTTGATCCTATTTCTACTACTTCCTGTCCGAAAATCTTTTTCGGTATATTAATCCGCTTACTCTCGCCATTGTATTTATCAATCGAGATCTGACTTCTTGTTATGTTATGATAGGAAAAATCACATGAATGTTTACTATTTAAATCCATACGATTCATTACCACCTTTATTTAAAGCTAACTGCAAGTTTGGATGTCATGTTGTTCTCCATCAACCAATTTAATATATCTGGGGTTAAATCATGAACACTTGCTTTTCCAGATGCCACTTTCTTGAGGAATGCAATAATTTCGGCACCATCTTCTCCAAAACCCAAACTATTTATTATCTCGTCTGCTTCCTGTAACCCTTTTTCCATCTTGTCCAGATTATCCTGTTTAAAATCCCAAGAAGCCCCTAATTTAATTTTATTGGATGCATAATCTACTTTTTCTCGCTCTGGTGCAATACCTTTTATAGTCTGAAGCATATTTATCTTTTGGTCTGCCACTCTATGATAGTAGTTTGACCATTCTTGAAGTATTGCTTTCTTAATATTAAATACTTCCTTTTGCAAATAATTAGCTGTAGATTCTTGTATCAACCCTCTCGATACTGCATCACATGATGATTTAAGCAAGCCAATAACCTTTCCCCTAGTTTCCTGCGAGATAACAAATCCCAATTGAGACATACTGTCTGTAACAGCCTTAACCATCAGATGATTCTCACTTACTACGTTAGAGAAAATCTTATCGTTCTTTTCCTGCTTCTGTACATCATTAGAAGATTTTTCTAATTCATATATTTCTTTCATAGCAATTATGCTCTGATCTAATAAATCTACTAACATTACATCACCTTCCAATCCATAACAGTCTTACTATCCGCCTCAATCGTATTGCGTGATTCCACATATCTCGTACTCAAGTCACCACCATTATCTACAAAAATATTGCCTCTTCTTTTTTCAACATCTCGTGCAACATATTCAATATCCTTTTGTACTGCCTGTAAAGTTGACAATATACGTTCAATTTTTGACAAAGGGTCTTTTGAGAACATCAGCAATGTATCTAAATCATCTGTACTCGCAATGCCCTTTTCCACCTCACTAAAAGCTACTGAAATGGTCTTAGCATCTTTTTTTATTCCATCCAATACCTGAATATTCCCATGAATATTAACCAATGAACTGCTTGCAGTCTCATAAAAGAGCTTTATTTTGTCAATAAGATCTTCTATATCTTCATCGTCAATATCCTCATAATCCAAATACATACCAATTTGTTCCAGTAACCGATTTGCTTTTTCTTTTTCTGCTTCCGCAACTTTTGGAATACGCGTATATATCTTTTCATATATCTCACGAATTTCTCGACGTTGTGGAATTGGATCGTTTAACAGAATTTGTTCATCTGGTATCAATAACTTTGCCTTCTGAACTTTGCGTACATCGGAATTAAATTCTGTCGCTCTAATAAACACCTGCGATGATTTCAAGTTACCTTGAATAATATTGTAATACTGCGTAATCACATCTTTTACTTTTTCATCATTATTCAAAAGCATATTCACAAGCGAATTCCATTCTGTACAATGTGAATTTTGTACAGTTTTTTTCAGATTTTTAGCCATCAGATTTGTTGTTGGAATACCTTCAACTTTTGTTCCTGTAAACACTCCTTGCATTATCTCTCGTATCATTTCAGTAGCAATCGCACAATCTTGATAATCTACTGATTGATTATCAAAAACATTTACAGTCTGAATAATTGTTTTTTTCCACTTTCCAACCCATGTCTGAACTCGATACACCATCATAGCAGAATTATCAAAATTCCAGCTTCCATTTCCTAATGTTACATATGCCAAAAACGCCTCTAATACACCTTGCGTTTCTCTATCTGCTGGCAAAATTGTCAACGCATTCTTAGCTGCTCTTTTCTGTCTTTCAAATCCTATAAAGTCCTTTGTAGCTTTTACACGATTCAAATTATCCAAAGATACGCCTTCTATCTGCCAATTAATTGCAGATATCAAGAATCTTTTATTTATTTCATCTCTAGCTTTTGTAATATTAACAACGTCTTTTGTTGTTGCACCTACATTTAGTTCTCCACCATCAATCCAAATTTGTAGTGTTCTCTGTCCAAGCAAAAAATCCGCCATTGCCGGATCAACTTTCGGTACGATAGGTTCTGGTGGTTGAGTAATATCTGGACTATCCGATAGTTGTTTTATTGGTTCTACAGATACTTTAACCGGCTTATCACCTTTTCTTCCTGTAAAAGTTGGAATTCCTAAATCATCAAAAAATTCAATTGGCATTCCACCTAAATATTTTATACCGTTTTCTTCATACTCCAGATCTGATGCATTACCCCAAACTCTTATAAATCTTTCGACTCTGTCTGCTTGGCTTTCTTCAACTTGCTGATGAATATAAGTACTTACATATAGACTCTCAAATGGAATATCATTAATTCTTTCAATTGTAAATTCAGGAAAACTCTCCTTTTTGAATAGATAATTTCTCATAGCCCTCTCAATAACATCTCTTAACAGATATCTAGGAGTTCTATAATCCGGCTGCAAAATACACATATATAGATTCGTAATTGCCTTTTTAGTAAACGGGAATAACGATAATTCCTTCCCCTTTGCAATTTCGATTGTATCCCAAAGAGATTTTTCCTCTCCTTTATGAATAGGATACTCTTTCATAGAAGCACCATTCTTCGCCCAGTCATCTAAAACATCACCACGCAAAGACATTGCATTTAGATATCTACCAACAAATTCATATAGCGAATTCTGATCCTCACCGAACACATCATTTGGAATAACAAAGAATTGTGTAACTCTATCCTTATGGTTATCCATAAAGTTAACGTTAAAATATTTTTCAGTTGTTCCTACGATAGAGGAAATTCTACAAAGTTCTTGACTTTCATACATTCCAGTATGTTCAGTAGTCAAAACATTTAACAGCGCAACATTTACACCTGTAAATGCTGTAATATCCTCAATTAATAAAGTAAGATTTTTTCCCTGTCTTTTAATCTCTTTTCTAATTTCCACAAAGACCTGTTCAAAATCTCCAGGTTCCAATCCAGCACATGTCTGAATAACCTTATTTACCAGCGTATTCATATAATCAGCCAGTCTTTCAGGCATTTCATCATCAGCAAGAATGACATTTGCCATTTTCATAGCATTTTTAGCTGCACCATTAGTATACATATCATCGCAAAAATTAACATCCACTTCAAAATCTGAAGTTTCAAACAACGCCATTACATCTCTACTATCACCAGTTTCATTTTCAGCTACTTTTTGATAAATACGATCGATAGCACCTTCTTCTTTCATTAGATTTAACTGAAACTGTTCATATTGCAATAATTCAACTAATCTCTTCTTTTCATTATTACTAATAATCTCATCATTTTCATCATTCTTGATTTCAACAATGAAATTTTGATATATCATATCTTTAAGCTTCTTATTGTCAATCGTTGAAGTAGCTCGAACAAGTCTGTCATACACAGCCTTATTCGGTATATTGGCAACTTCAGGCAATTCAAGTAATTGCTTTATCGTTCCCTTCAAACTATTATCACTTCTACGAACAAAAAGGACTACTTCATTTTCTGGTGCTGACTGTTCTAATCTAGCCGCAAACCATCTAATAAGGTGTGATTTTCCAGCACCACTTGAGCCTATCACTATAATAAACTGATGCTCATTTTCAGTATTCAAAACATATTTATTAAATACTTTCTCCTCAGACATAACTTTGTCTGTTTTACTATCCCACTTTTTTCTTATATGAATATTTTGAACAGGCACATGAGTAGCTAAGAAATCAGCTTGTGTACTCGTAACAGTATCAATGCGAATTACTTCACCTATTCTACTTTTTGCAATTTCTGAATTCATAAGCTATCTCCTTACTGTTACATGAGTAACTGTTGATTTAATTGGATGTAGTTCTGCTTCATATAGGAACCACATATCACCACTATCAAGTTTGTGTGATAATTGGATAATTCCTTCATCATGTAATGCTCGTAAACCACTTGACATAGCAAGATTGATTTTCTTATTTCCATCAATATCGGATAATCCTATTTCCGCATACGGCTTTATTGCAGCCACAAAATCAGTAAATGTGTACTCTTCGTTCTTTTTTAAATTGCATACTGTTAAAACGGCTTTTAGATATGTATACATGTTAGGCAATAAAAGCATATCATGAAGATTACCAAGTCCCAAATATGTAGCCCAGAACCTCCAAGCTCTCATATCATCTTCATACACTGGTTTTCCTATAACTTTTGACATATGTTCTACTAACGCGGCTTCAGACACTCCTTTAAACTTAAACACTTGTTCATTCATCGATATATATTCTTTTGATACATCAAAGAATAATCCTTCCGATATTGTATCTATATTGCCCACAATATATTCTCGCATTGAATCATATGATGATACACACTTTGAATCTACTGCCAATGATACATCACCTTCTTTTACGGAAATAAGCCCTAGCTGTTTTGCTGCATCACGAACCGTTCCGAAATATTTTGTTGAACCACCCAAATTCGATGGTTCTAACAACTCTCGCAAATCGCTTTCCTGCATTGTTCTGCTTTTAATCGCTTGGCAAAGGGCATATACCCTTTCCGGAATTGCAGATGTTTTCATTCTATCTTCAAACATATTTCTACATCCTTTCTATTAAATATTCTTCAAGTACCGGTCCATCAACAATTGATGAAACGGTTTTACCTATTTCATTGCAGAAAATATCTTCTTTGAAAACATGCAATAATCGTATTTCGTCGGTTTGTAATGTTTTCCGCAATCTACTAATTTTCTTATATATGCCTAAGTCTTTATTTCCATACAAAACAACAGCATCTCCTGCAAAGAAATAATAATCTCCATGTTCAACCAACCGAACAAACTCATTCATTCCCAGCAAATTTACATCTGTCCATTCTGAAATGCTATTTAACAAATTAAAATAACTGCTTTGGTCATCATCATTTATAATTACAGTTGAAAATCCTCTATTAATTACATTTCCTATTAACTCTGTATTATCACTATCCGCAAATAAAATAGCCTCATTAGAACTAGCAAACATATTATTCAACTCAACAGAAAAATTTCTTGTTGGAGCCGGAATTTTCTTAACCAACTCAAATCTATTTGGATCTGATTCAACAATATTCTTATGATTGTCGCAACCAGCACAATATTCTGAAACCATACTATATGTAGAATTAAAGAACATCTCTGACCAACACATTCGCTTTCCAAGCTTAACAGAACGACTCATGGTCTTAAAATCTCTTTCATTCTTATTCCATTCTTTAGTACGAACGTCTTCTATCAACAGTTTTGTATCCTCCGAAGTCTGCAGTAATCTTTTATCCAAAATAGATATTCTGATAAAATATACCTGTGTATGAGGATCTACGACCATATCTAAAATCTTAATCAAATTGTATCTTCTTAACAGAAGAATTACATAGATATTCCACTTTTGATCAACTGTACTGGTATCCTCCGCATAATCCACACTATTATAATTAGGCTTAACAGATGTATCCAAAGTATATGAATCTATTCCTCTTGTGGAAGTATGGCTATTAAGCATACTCTCCCATCGTCCAAGAATTTTTTCACTTCCAAGAACTTTGTCAGTCATAACAAATGCCGATTCCAAATCCTCTTCTGGATATACACACATCACACTAAGACAAGGAAGACCGTCTCGTCCTCCTCTTCCCAACTCCTGATAATATGCATTGGGATTATCTGGTACATATAAATGTAAAACTGTTCTGACATCACTTTTATCAACCCCAACTCCAAATGCTGAAGTTGCAATTATAATGTCAAACTTGTTTTCTGACCACTCTTCTATAATTCTAGAACGCTCATCAGACTTCGTTTTTCCAGTAAATGTCTCAACATTTGTAATACCTATATCTGCTGCCATTTCCTTAACCTTTTCAGCTTGATTAGGTCTCATTACATATACTACCATTGGTCGAGGTAAACATCGTAATAATTCTCTTGTTTTTTCATTCTTATCCCGATATGAAGTTGCTGATACCAACTCAAATCTTGGTTCTCTTCTTAATGCATCACATCTTATTTCAATCCATTTATCTCCAGAAGCAAACATACTCTGTAAAATCTTAACTGTTGTTCTTTCGTACGTTGCAGATAATAACACTGTTTTTAATTTAGAATTCTTTTCGTATAAATTATTACGCCAAGGTTCCAAACACTGATAATCAACTCGAAAAAAATTACCCCATTCAATTACAATATGTGCTTCGTCTATAATAAGATTTCTTAAATATCCAGCATCATTAGCAGTCTCTATCACTTGTTTAAATACTTCATTCCTAATAAGTGCTTCAGGAGAAATAAACAATAATCGTAGCTTTCTGTTTTTTATTCTATCTATAATGCTTCTCTTCTCTTCACTTGCTAAATCGCTATAATAACAAGCAATTTCTGCTTTGGATGCAACTCGAATATTATCCTTTGCAACTCTAACTTGATCCATTGCTAATGATACAGTTGGTACAACAGTGATGGTCAGTCCATCCTTTTTTTGATACGCCATAGTTTGTGTAATTAAACTCTTTCCTCCACCTGTTGGCAAAGAAACTAATGCTGTATACCCTTCTGGCATATTAAGTGCCCCATTAACCGCAAGTTTTTGACGTATTGATTTGAATCTCTGGAACCCCGTTAAACGATATATATTAGGTGTAACCCCAAGAAAATATCTTTCATCTTTTTTTGGTTCTATATAATCTTCCATGAATCCTTGCTTGATAATATCTACATTGAGATATTCTGGCAAATTTAAGGTTGCATAACAAAGACCTTCTGAGTCGATACGGAGTCCATATTTATTATCTGTGATATCAATATCAATAGGTAATCGTACAGCTGTCTGAAAAACAAGCAGATAATTTCTAAGCGAAATCAAAAGGTCATCCAGCGATACTCTGTGTGTTCTATAAAAATTCACATACTTAGACAACCTATATGCAGTCATGTATCTATATTTTTCTATTCCGCCTCTTGGACAATTATTTGTGCTTATCCCACCTAGTTCATTATCCAAAATTCTTTGTATGCATTCTTGAATCTGCTCTTTAATCATGCGTCTTCCTCACCATTACAAATGCTGCTGCCTCGAGTTCTACTCTAGTTGTCCTCAATGCTTCAAGCACCGTCTCATAAACCTGTTTTTTCTGTTCAATTTCACCTGCATCTACACCAAAAAACTTAGCTTGTGCAACTTCTGCATTCAACGTCTGTTCTATACTAGCTGCTGCTTGCTTTAAATTGCTACTAGCTTTCATTTTTTCCTTTACCTGATTTTTGGCTATCTTCATTGATGCAGAAACAAAATTTATCCACATGTCCTCTGAATAAGTTTGTCTAAACCAATCAATATTGGAACAACCATATCTTTCTTTAATATGTAGCCCATCAGTTTTTACTGATCTCCTACCTAGATGCACTACATACCTTCTAATATCAGATGTTGATTCTCTTGAAACGGCATCAATAAGTTTTAATACCTTATCTGTAGGTACATGCTCATACTTTTGTGTACTGATAGGTGTTATGACTTGATCAGCAGAAACATAACTCTTATATTGTCTTATCGCAGTTAAAGGAATCCCATTTTCCAATAACAATTGCTCATTGGGATATAAATTCCAAGTATAAACGATTCCTCGCCAATCGAAGTCCGCTTCAAGTGCAAAAGCTGTACAAGTTCCTTTATATGAATTCATTGCATTATCTACAATACAATCAAAGACCTCATCCCCTGGTGCAAAGAAGTGTAAATAATCATTTTCAATAGAAAGTTCACGATTAAAGGTTCCTACAATTTCCCTGCTACCTGTAGATGTTTTATTTCCAGTTCTTTCTTCGTATAATTCCCTAACCCTCCTTGAGAAGGCATTTGATGCACGATTTACATATTCCATCCAATTCGGTGGTATCAACATTGAGTTTTCTGCTGACTTTATAGAGAATGAATTTTCATTAAATCTCACAACACCGTTTTTATTAAACTGACCTTTTAATCCTGCAAGATTTGCCCATCCCATCATTGTATTGGCAAACAATTCATTCTCATTAGACGTATAGTAGTGTAAAAGTCTTTTTAGCTCTTGATTGAGTGTTGCATATATAAACGCTGCTGAGTCAAAGTGTTGCTCTTCTCTCACTTCTTTTTCCATTCGCTGTGAAGATTCTATAATCTCATTAATTGCATTAGAAATACCATATCGGAAATCACTTGTTACTGCATGAATAATGCTCTCATTGATTTCATTCATAATAATTTCTAATCCACTTAAAGACTGAGTAAAGATATTCAATCCTTTATTCCAGAAATTATATAATTCTTCTTCCAAAGTTTCTTTTGCATAAATTACAACCGAACATACATCTTTATCTGCTGGTCGTCCCAATCTGTCTAATCGTCCGATTCTTTGTTCTATAGCATTTGCATCCCAAGGCAGATCAATATGAATTACAAAGTCTGCTCCCTGAAGATTTCTACCTTCGCCACCAGTCTCATCACAAAGAAGTATTTTACATTCATCATCATTTTGGAAACGATAAATACTCAATTCCAATTCTTCTTCGTTCATATTTTTGTTAAAGAGTGCTATCTTTTCTTCTCCAAAATATGCTCTCAATACTTGACCATATTTTTCAAAGGTTTCTGCATAGTTTGTAAATACTACTACTTTTTCCTCATATATTTCCTGATCAATGAAATCAACTATGCTAAGTATTCTACTTGAATAGTTATATGGCTCTGCTAATACATTATCAAGCTCTTCAAGCATCCATTCTTCTGCACTTTGCCATTCCTTTGCATTTTCTTCTACATCCTGATTAATAGCTAATCCGCTTTTTCTTTGCTGCTCAATCTCCTTATTGAACGCCCAAGATGAGCTAAAAAATGCTGTAAGTAACGGAATATAATGTATTTCAAAATCTTGTGCAGAAATTTCCTGTCCGCTTATCCAATCAACAATAGCTTCATATGTTGTATGCTCGTAAGTGTTCTTATCTGGATTAAGCTCATATTCGATTTCTCTGACTGTTCTATGTGGAAGTTCCTCTTCCATATACCTACGTCTATTTCTGATAATATTTTTTTCAAGCTGATAATTCTCACATACATACAGAAGAGCCTCTTGTATTGCACCCTTACCATAGTCTTCACTCTCCAGATTTATTTCTGATAAAACCTTATCGAAACCTTCATCCTCAATAAGTCTAGAAATTCTTCTAAGGCCATTTTGTATATCATCAAACAAATCTGTACAATCATCATTTTCTAAAGGATTCTCACCATCTTCCAAAGTATCAGCAATATTATCTATATAGTCATCAAAATCCTGTAATACAAGGTATGTACTCTTGGTAATATTTTTTTGTTTTTCTACAAGAGTTTGAAAATCTTCTATTGAAAAATGGTCATATTTGTCAGGCATAATAAGTTGAAGTAACGCCAAATATGCTTCTTTCTTTTGTTGAACCGGAGTGGCTGATAACAACAAAATATTCTCTGAACGCTTACTAAGCGAATGAAAATATGTATATAACCTTTTGTTTGTTAAAAGTTTATGAGCCTCATCCGCTATAACGAAGTCCCAACGGCTGTTAATATATTTCTCAATATCTTCTTCCGCAATAAGTTCAACATAATTATCATTCACGTTATTTCCTGGTGTTATTTCAAACTTAATGAGTAATTCCGCTCTCCACTGTGCTACAAGAGGTCGTGGTACTGCTATTAAAACTCTCTTATTTGAATTATGTAATGTATATACTTTTAAAACAGAGGCAGCCTCAATAGTTTTACCCATACCAACTTCATCTGCTAACATCACTCTACAGTTTTTTTCTTGTAAACAACGCATAATAGTTCTGAGCTGGTGTTCTTTTAAAAATATCTTACATCCTGCTAATTCTTTGAATCCAAATACTGAATTATCAAGAACTTTTACAGTTTTACTCACGACATTTCTTCCAAAATACCACGCAGGATTCTGAAACTCATAACTTCTAAGCTGCTCTGCTGGCGAAATTCTGCCACAATTAAATGGTGCATCTATAACGTCTTCTCTAACTTTTATAACTTTATCTGTAAATTCTTCTTTGAGGTAATAGTAATACCATTCATCCTCCTTAAGTGCTGACAATATCTTATATCTATTTCCTCTATAAATAACATAAGATTCTCGATGCAAAGTACATCTCTTTACATAGTCATATGGTAATTCTGCTTTCTCCGGTATATTCTCATAATAATTTCTAAATCCAAATGGATCTAAAAATGCCACTGTTACATTTTCTGTAAAATCATCCACTTGAATTATGCGACCTACAATAAAATTTCTTGGGTCATCAAATTCTGCTATTGGACATCTTATGTACATTCCTCTTTCCAAAAGCTCAACCTCCCTTATATTTCAACCAATGATTTGTAGTTTTCAAGACACTTCTCTCTTACTGCACACCATTGACACCATATATTTGCTTCTTTGTCGTAACTCGCATTTTTAAGATTATCCGGCAAAAACTGTTTTTTCTCTGCCGTCGTCAAATCATTGAATTTGCCAAGTAATACATTCTCCTGATTTTCATTTTCCAAATGCAGGTATATGAATTCTTCTTTCTTTCTCATCATTTCGAAATCAATATCTGTTACCTTTGGAAACTGTTTTATCTTACCATCCTGCAACGCTTGATGAATAATCGCACTCTTAGCATTCGATTTGATATCTGTTATCTCAGATTCGTTCAAAAATCTAAAATATCGTCTCAAGCGTTCTGCTGAATCATCAAGTGTCTCATTCATTATTGCCTCTGTGGCAATTTGACCTTCTAATTTACGCCGCACATTATTTGCCAGAATTATCTCTAGATATTTTGCCTGCAGGAATCTATCTTGGTACTTAGTACCATTTTCTATTAATGACTCTAATGCAAATCTATATCCACATATGCGTCTTCTAAATCCATCTAAATCCACAAAATTATTTGTATTTTTCCCCAAATCAAATGTAATATTTTGTCTCTCATGAACCTCTGTCGTATCATGAATATTTTTTTCTGTTTTAACCCCTAACAGTTTTAAGATATAATACAGTTCATTTTCTTTATCATCATCGTTTTTTATAAAGCTCAGTTTAACCTTACATCTATTAAACTCTAATCCATAAATCAGTGCATATCTTTTAAAATGTTTAAATTCTTTTCTTGACTTCACATAAACCTGATATTTCCAATCTAAAGGTTCGTATGCTCTTTCAAAAAACTCTATAGTCAATGGCCATGGAAATTGATCTTCTCGTTTTACATTCATATCAGAATCGGACACACACGCAAAATGATAAATTGTGTCAGGATCCTGAGTTGAGCTTTTCAATATATCCCCATCAATCTGCTGGAAGTCTCTGACAATCCAGTTTGCACTTTCACCCTTCTGACTTTCCTGTTTCAAATAATATGCCATTGTATCCTTTAAACAATCAAATGTGCTAGTTGACTCGATTTTTTCAACTTCTTCTAGTCGAGCTAATAATCTCAACAAAATATCCTGAAACTCCGTTTCAGCATCTGCGGTTGGAAGGATTTGTGTTTCTACAAAATCCTTCAATTTCTCATAAAAATGCTTAAAATTATTATTCTCATTTTCAAAATCTTCATAGAATATCTTTGTAATAGTATTAAGTGCCTCAAGTGCTTCAATCAGCTCATCTATTTCATCTAATTCAACATTGAAATATGATAACTTCGCTAATTGTTCGTTATACTCTATTTTACCATTATTAAGCTTGGATATTTGTTTCTTTAGCTTTTTCAGCAAATCAATTACGCCATCTGTTTCGCTATCGCCTTCCAACTTTGTCGCCCTAGAAAAATAATTTCTTGTCTGATTGAAGGTAGTAATTAATGATCCTACTTTCTTTTCATAGAGAACTCCTGAATACAAGCATTCTGCAATATCATTCATATTCTCGATTCTAATACCACCATTTTCACTGTCCCACATATTAGTAACAGCTACGAAAAAATGACCAATCGGATAAGCCAAGAAATGTCTTTCCCCAAATTGTTCTGGAAAATAGACTTTCAATATATCATTTACAGAATTATTGGCAGAATAAAACTGTTCCTTCATATATGAAAGAACTGAGCCGTTCTTATGTTCGTCTGCATGAAAATCTTTAGCAGCCTCCTCATATATTCGTGCAACATATGCTGAAAATTCTGTAATATTATCAAACTCTACAACCTTTACATTATTTATATCCTTGCTTTTTTCAATGAGTGTTCCATTAGCTAATCTTCCAATTTGATCTGCGAGCATATTTCCTTCGTAGCTCGGCTGCAGCAATGTTGTTGGCTTAAATTCGTTATTGAACTGACTCTTTATATTCAAATCAAAACAGGAATAAACATCCAACCATGTTTGATATATCTCGTTATACTGCTGTTGATAATTAAATAACAACACGACCCGCTTGTATTTTGAAACCTCTTCAAGCATTGAAAGAATTGTTGGAGTAAATTGATGTATTCCATGAATAACTACAGTATTACAATCAACACTCTCTATAGCTTTTACTTCCTTACCTCGCCTTTTATCTTTTGCCACCAATGCTGTTTTGACAGCATTATCAATTTCACTTTCCGAAAAATTCTTTTTTAAAGCAAAAATCTCGGCATTCTCACCTCGCAGAATTGCATTATAAGCAGCAACTAAATACATTTGCTCTTCCGTTATCTTTTTAATTTTTATATTTTTTAATAACAGTCCCATTTCAGCCATCAGTCGAATACTATCCAACAATGCACTCTTATTGAAGCGCAGAGATTGTTTTATCTTTTTCCATCTATCAGCTTCAATGTTTGGCGTCACTTTATCTAGTGTATTGGTTAAAATTGTGTACTGTTCAATGTATGTTTTTGTATCAAACCATCTTGGGTATAATGCTTCTACTAATTCTTCTACTGTTGCTAATTGTCCATTATCCAATTCATCATATACTGCTGACAAGCCATTTACCATTGTCTGCGAAACACAAAAATGAGCACAGTTTCTTATTGAATCCCAATAGGGTTCATTATTTATTTCATATGGATTGCTGTAAGTATATATGGATAATGACATTTTATACCTCCATTAAATTCTGCCACGAAATCTTGCTCTTTGATTTAATATCCTTCATCCAAACAACATTTCTGATAGCTCGTGTTAGTGCTACATACAATACTCGACTTTCTTCGTTAACTCGTTCATTTTGTTCCTGCGATACATCATAATTGGAATTATATTTCTTGTTTTGTTCATCTCCAATTCTAATTCCATATGCAAGCTTTTCATTTTCTACATACACATCTAAATCAGCTTTCTTCATTGATGCAATATCCATACCCATATATGGCATAATTACGCATCCATATTCCAATCCTTTTGCTTTATGAACAGTAGTACAAATCACTCGTATACCATCAGTCTCAACCTCAATATTTCGTGCGAGTTCTTCCTGCTTTGTCATAATATTTATGTGCATACTGTGTTCTATCACATTGAGAGTTAGGTAATCTACACTATATGTTTTAATTATTTTCTCTAATACCAATTCATAATTTGCTTTATAGAATCTTTGCTCACTATCGGTATCTGAATATTGATACCAAGGCTGACATCCTTCATAGATACTCCTCAGCAGCATTAAAATTGGTTGAACCTTAGTATCCATAATTATCTTTTCCCATGTTGTGTTCATCACAGTTGTAAAATACTGATTAAGTACATCTGTTAACTTTTTTACCTGCTCCTCTGTGCCTAAACCATGTAATCCTTGTATATCTAACTGAATTCCTACATAATTTGAATCTATTAAATTAAAAAGATTCACTGGATCTCTCGGGTTAAGCAGCGCAATTACCAATTTATACAAATCTAAAGCAGGCATAAGTTGATATAAATCTCCACCTACTTGAGTTTCTATAAACTCACCTCGAACCTTTGCTTCTTCCAAAATATTATGAATTTGCCAATTATCTCTTACCAAAATAGCAATTATCTTTAGAAGATAGTTTATGATGCTTGGATAGATATTTTATAATATCCTTCTGCCTTTTGATTTCTGCAAAGAGCTGTTCCATCCTCTGCTCATCGCTATTATACTCTAATTGGGTCACCAACTCATGTTCCGATAGATATGTCTCAACACTACTGGTCAGCGAATCCTTTCCTTTATGAAATGGCAAATATCCTTTTGAACCCATTTTAGAAAATACTGCATCAAATTTATTTAATAATCTCTTATCAGTTCTATAATTTATGGTAAGTGAAAATTCTTCCCATTTTTCTTTATCTGTTCTAATTAGGTCAAACGCACTAATTGTCGCCCCTCTAAAACGATAAATACTCTGCTTTAAGTCGCCAACTACAAAAAGCTTTGTGTCTTTAATCACATTTTGTAACTTTAAGAAAGAATCAATCTGAACATCATCAGTATCCTGAAACTCATCAATAAATAAGTACTTATATTTAAGACCACATTTTTCCTTAAATGCTCCATTTACTGCATCGTTCAGTAATAGCATACTTTCTTTTAGATCAATTTTATTTTTTGAAAATATCTGTTCTTCGTATTCTTTTTCTGCTGGTATCATAACCTTCATTATGACATCATTAAAAAATGGCCACTCTTCAAATGTTCCCAGATTTTCTGCTTTAAGTTCTTTAATCCCATAGCTCTTATTATATAATTGCTGTGAAAAATGCATTAACAACTTTCTGAACTTATGAACAGGCATTCTTAGTTGTTGGGCAAAATTCGCATCTTCTTTTTGCTTTTCAACCAGAAAATCATTAAGATATTTCTCATATATCTGCTCTTTCGCATACTCACTTGAGGAAATTGCAAAATCCGCACCCAGTCCATACTCCATAGCGTTGCTTTGCAAAACAGCTTTAGCAAATTTATGTATGGTCGAAATCTGCATTAAGTCTACAGCCTCTATTTCATGTAGCACTTTTTTGTTTTTGGTAAGAATATAACAATTCATAAAATACTGCTTTAGTCTTAATTTCATATTATCAGCAGCCTCATTCGTAAAAGTTACCATAGCAATCTCATCTACAAGATTATTTATAAATCGTTTTCTACTCATGCACAAATAGGCAATACGAGATACCATTGAATAGGTTTTACCAGTTCCCGCACCTGCTTGAACAAGTACATTTTTATCACCCATTGCATGTTCAACCTTATACTGATCAAAATTCCAACTTGTGGAATTTGCAATTTCTTCAAGTATCAATTTTTGTTGTTCTGTATATTGTCCCTCTACAATAATTTCATCGTTATTCAAATCCAAATTATGTGTATAGATTTCAAAATTAAATATTCTAAATGAGCCAAATACACCACTAAAATCATTTCTTTCATCTATTTCTGCCAATCTCACATTTCCTTTGTCAGAAATAATACCTCTGGCATTAAATCCTGCTTCCAACTTATTGCAAACGGATGACAAATCTATTTCGCACTTAACAAATACAACAATCTTTGTTCCGGCAAAATACATTTCTATCAGTTCATCTGAATCCTTTTCTGTTAATTCTTTGTTGAATACCTTCAGTAATGAATATGCATCCGAAACCTCTACAATTTGATCATCCTTTGCCTTATATGATGGTTCAAAATGTTGCCTTACTATAGCCATTGCTTTTTCATCAAATGGAGTACTATTTAACGGCTTTTTCTTGACAAATGCATTTGATATCTTCTGCCCTAGCTTAGTTGTTGAATTCAAGTCATCTGAGAAAATAGTAAAATCCCTAGATGATACAATGTCTAACCTTACATCCTTATATTCTTTTTCTGATATAAATGGATAACATACCATTGATAATACAACGGGACTTATTGCAAACTTGTCATTCAAAAAATTCAGCCAATCAAATCTATATCCTCTTGCCTGTTTCTCTGGAGAACAATAAATTTGGGATTCTCCTTGAATCACAATTTCATCAGGACCTTTCACATCAAAGATGTACTGAGACTGCCATCCTTTTACTTCAATGACCATAATTCCAACATTTTTTATAAGCAATGTAAAATCAAATTCACGATCATCAACCACCTCTCGATGATTGTAGACGACAACATCGTTAGGCAATAATGAAGACAGTTTTTCCCAAACTAATGCTTCGCCTTTATATTCAGTTGGCTTGTTATCCATCATTAATGCCATAACGAATCTTTCCTCCTAACTTTCTGTCTTGAGTAATTTAATAAATTCTTCTATATCTTTTTCAGTTGTGTATTTATTTATGGATACCCGAAGTACCTTGGTTACTTTATCCGCTAGTCCCAATGCTTGTATCACATAAGAAGTTTTCCCTGCACTACATGCAGAACCCGTAGACAGTGCTACTTCATCACTTATTTTCTTAATAAATCTCTCATTATGAAAATCTGATTTTTCTACAACTAAGCTAACAATACCTGGAATACGTTTTGAAGAATCTACAGTTGTATGTATTCCATCTATTGTTCTTATACCTCCGATCAACATATCATCTAGATGTTTTATATACTCATCATTCTTCTTTAAATCTCTAAGTGCTATTTCAGCAGCCTTTCCAAAACCAACAATATTGTGTACTGCATGCGTTCCAGCGCGAAATCCAAATTCTTGCTCCCCACCATGCATAAATGCTGTAATAGGTGCAATTCCATAGGCATCCGATTTCATAAATGCTGCTCCAATACCTTTTGGACCATATATCTTATGTGCCGAACATGAAGCATAGTCAATTCCCATTTTCTTGACATCTATTTTTATCTTTCCCAATGCCTGAGTTAAATCAGCATGAAGTGCTATATTATTCTTCTTACATATACTTGATGCAGTCTCTACATCACTTATCGTTCCTACTTCATTATTTACATATAGCATTGATACAAGTGCTGTATTTTCTTTGATAGCAGAATAAATCTCTTCAATATCAATCTCTCCATCAGAGTTGACTCCGACAAATGATGCTTCGTATCCCCTATCTACTTTTTTCTTTTTGCCAAATAAAGATGTAGTGGGATCATTATTTGAATACAGCTCGCCGTTCAAATATTTGCAAGTATTTAATGTTGCTTTATGTTCTACAAGAGATGTAATGACATGATTTCGTCCATCTCCATAAAACTTTCTATAGTCCAAATATCCCTTTATTATAAAGTTAGAGCTTTCCGTTGCACCTGCCGTAAAAATTATTTCCTCTGGTTCGGCACCAAGTAATTTGGCAACCTTCTCTCTTGCGTTTTCCACTGCATCTCTTGCATTGGTTGCCTTGCAATAATATTTACTAGATGGATTTCCAAACTCCTCGCTCAAATATGGAAGCATCGCATCTCTAACTTCCTCATCAATAGGAGAAGTCGCACTATTGTCTAAATAAATCATTTTATCATCTCCGTTCAAAACTCGTTTCTTGATAATTGACCCTTAATTAGTTTTTTTATCAATGAAAAACCTTGATATGACGCATACCCAGTAAAAGTACCACCAACTAACCAATCTTTTACATCAATTTCTGTTTTATTTAGGATTTCTTTAAAGTTGTCGTAGCCAGTTACATTATTATCATATACTTCAGAAAACACCCCAAATAATGTATTAACACCAATTCCTTTACATATATTATATGAGCTGTTATATGAACCATCATCGTTGAAACATTCTGACCATCGTTCCTCTACACATTTCCACACATTCTCAATCACGCCGCATATATCATCAACAATTTCTTCGTATTTTTCCGCGCATAATTGATTATTCAACTTTAATTCGCAATACCTATCAACTATTGGTCGAATACTTCTAGCGAACGCAATTATTGATATAGGTTGTTCATTTCGATTTCCCACCTCATCAGCTTGAATAATAAGGCCATACCATTTACTTGTAGGATTACCATTTAACTTGTTTGATACCTCCATTGAAATAGCCAACTTGATGTCATCATCAACTTCACAGCATTCACTATTATCCATCGCAGATTTAGTTTTCTTGTTCTTTAATGCTACCGCTAAGTCTGTTCTAACTTTTTTCCCTTTACTATTAAGATTAATGAACGCGTCAATTTCAATCAAATCATTTGGATCCTCGATAACCATAATAATTACCGGCAAATCAAAAGTTTCATTTAGCTCTTTGTATCTATCAATACTATTTTTTGAATAACCTTCTTTAAGGCACTTCATGCCTTCAATTCTATGTTGTCCATCCACAATTCTAATCTTATTTTTAATTATGAGATTGGTTCCATCATATTCATAATCATCTTTCCCCATAGCAGCAATAATAGCCGATGGCAGTATCGGTTTGCTTTCTGTCATAAAATATTTAGCAATCTTTCTATAATGTGCCGGCATTGGAGGACGTTGATAATCTGTTTCATTTGTCGCGTTATAGTGTTTGACTACAGAATACTTTTCTAGTTCTGATATCTTCATCTTGGTCATGTACATCAATACATTTTCTTGTTTTAACTGCAATGATTCAAACATTACGCCTCATCCTTTCTAAGTAAAAATATTCTCTCTAAGTCTTCTTGATTAAGACAATTTCTTTGTTTAATATTATTTATAACCTCTTCGGACAATTCTAAACTATAATCATTCTTATGTTCTGCCAATTCTAACAATTTAATTAATTGACCATCTTCTAGACTTCGTCCAATACGATAGGTCGTAGAAACATATATAATTAATTCCAACAATTCAATATTTTCTTTAAATAAGTCCGTATCAATCGGTTCAACTCCATTTTCTACTTTTTTCTGAACACACGCCAACTCATTTCTTAGAATTTCTTTTGTTTTTGCCAACTCTAGTTCCAATGAAAAAAAGCTAATTTTATTTCTATCTTTGGCTAATCTCAAAAAAATGTTATCAACAATACCCGAAATATCTATTTCAGGGTATTGGCTCAATGCATCCGCCTCATCTTGAATATCAATATATAACTTTCTTATACTACTTGACATTTCAGATAAAAGTTCTGAATAATTCTTTTCTTTATCCGAAAAGAGATTCTTATACATCAAAAACAAGAACTGCCAAAAAACATCGCCATTATGTATATTGGTATGTATAATATTAGCAATTCCCTTTCCAAATTCAGATATTTCTCTTTCATCTAAATTTTGCTTATCCAAATTGATATATTCTTCATCCATAGTGTCAGTTTTTGCTTTATCCAGCTTATCAATAAGTCTATTAAATTTTTCAAGATTATCTTTCACATTAGAACTTATGCCAAAATGCATATCCGTCAAAAGCATAAATGACTCTCTAAGATCAATTTTACATCCGACTATTTTCTGTATAGGTACAGAAAATTTTTGAGATATCATAGATGCTGATATTTGTCTTATTTCCAAAATTTGATTATGTTCGCTTTTTTTCATGTGATTTTCTAATGATGCCATTTCACCATCAATATTTTGTAGCTCATTATGAATATTCTTCATCAGTTCACTATAAAAGCTATTACCTATGGTAAAATCATAGTTTTTATAGAATAACGAATGTTCAATTTCACCCCAGAAATAGTTTGTAAGAGACTTTATTTGTAATTCCACTCTTACTGGTTTTTCATTTTCAACCCATATACAATCCATTCGATATATGTCAAAATTGTTTTTTTGCTTCTCTGGTTGATTTTCTGTGCAAACGAAAAAATTCCCATCTTGTCTATATCGGAACAACTTATTCCCTATTTGCCTTTCATCTGGCATTCTATCAATTAGATGCTTATAAATTTTTACTTCATCTTTATTTAATAGACAAATAATTCTGACACCTATTCCATCAGGTAGTTCTTCAATAAATTTTGCTGCATCATTATATTTCATCATATAGTTTTTTCTATAGATTTTTTCTGCAATATTGTTTGCATCTTTAGAACGTCCGCTAATAGTTATACCCTTTACATCTTCCAGTAATTCATTCAAATAATGCTCAATTTTATCTATAATACATTTATATTCTTCACTTTTACTCAATAGAATTTTCGATGCATTTTCTATAAATTCATTTCGATTTGCTCTCATCTTTTCTCCTCTATACTGTATCTCCTTCTCCCAAAACCTGAAGAATATATTTATCCATATTTCCAGCATGATTGTACATATCCAATAATAGCTGACTGCCTCTATCAATATGTGCCTTTACATACTGCGGGAAATATTCCTCATCAGTTAAATATCTTCCTTCAAGCTGTTCAATAAGCACCTTAAAATATGTATCATTATCTCCAGTAATTGTTTGCCTATTTAGATCTAGCCCGTCAGAATCTGACTTATAATCAGCAACAGATGTTTTTTCTAATATAGACCACGCTATTGCATGCTTTACCAATGTATATGGTTTGTAATTTGTTCTATTTTCTAGTTCCTCAAAGATTTCTTGTGTTCTCTTTGATGTTTTTAATCTAAATATCATTGGTTACACCTCAAAAAAGTAATTATTCTTAATGGTAGTTCTGTTTTCGTTTTCGTCATTGATTAACAGATACTCTTTAGAAACATAAGGTTTTACTATCTTATAGTACTCCTCATTTATTTCTTCATCCGTAGACAGAATAATTACCTGATCACTAATATTAGGGAAAAACTTCTCTGAGATTTCTCTCCTATGATTTGCATCAATTCTCGCATACGGAGTATCAATAATAAACGGGATATTCTGTCCTGATATCTCAATTATCGCCCAATATAATGCCAAGATAAAAATCTGACGCTCTCCCTTTGACAATCTCCCCAATTCAATCTTCTTATACAATCGAATTGGTTCCTGCCCAAAATCAGATTCAGACTTATTTTTTAGCACATTTATTGAAGTACCTTCCAACATTTTGACTAGTCGCATTTCACCTTTAGTACCAATAAGATTTGTAAATTCCGAATTACCCAAATTCTTATATAGTGTCAAAAGTTCCTTGCCATTGTATTCCTCATCTTGATACAAATTGAAATCAAAATTCTTTCCAATTTCAATATGCGTTATCAAATTATTCTTTCTATAAATTGACTTCAGTTTTTGAACAATAGCCTTTTCTAGTTTCCTTCTTATACTCACAGTCTTCTCTTCTAAGAACTGTTCCATCATAGAAGAAATACCGGAGCTTAGCTCGTACACATGCCTATTCTGAGCATTTGATTTAAGAATATGCATAGCTTTATCTCTAGTTTGTTCTTGCATCTGCAATTCTCCATCAATTTCCTCTAATCTATGTTGTGAATCATACAGTATACTTGATAGGTCATCTTTTTTCTTTAAAATTTCATTTTCTCTCTGAGCAAATTCATTAATGTCCTCCTCGCTCATTGAGTTTTTCAAAATTCTATTAATTTCTGCTGTTCTTTCAGAAGCTGCCCTCCTTTTATTGACCATATCGACCATTGCTGATACATCGAAATCATCCAAAGACGATACAATTCCATTTACTCGACCAATATCCTCCTTCGATAGATCAAACATCATTTCCACGTCTTCACGGAAACCTTTTGGTCTAAATGTATCCAACAGATGATCCATTAACTGATCTACTTTTGCATCGGACACATCACCTTTTAGTAAATCAGATATTGCATCTCGTTTCAGCTTACTTTGAACGTAATAAAATATCTCACCTTTTTCTTCAAAATCTAATTGTGCCATAATAGGGTCAGCAAAATCTCGCAGTATATAAAATGGCATAAGCCCTTCCACAAACAACTTAATATTTGTAAGTGATTCCGTTTTTACCTTTTCAGCTAGAGCATACTCATCTTCTAACTGTTTTTTCTCCTTACGTGAAATTCCTCCTGCATTTTTAAAAGCAGTCGCCAATTCAGTAAGTTGAATATCAATGTTTTCTAGTTCTTTTGTCAAATTGCCTACTTCGATATAAAGGTTTTCCTTTTCGGTTTCTAATGTTTCTATCTGCTGCTTTGCCGATTCATATGTGTCATAGACCTCATCGTCATCATTAGAATTATTCTTTGTTACATACCCACGTGTGAATTTACGTATAATTTCAAACACATCCATTCCGCACATGGTAAACACTGCATTTCTAACATATGTGTTGTATGCACTGGTGGAGAAAATATTACCAACCTCTTCTCCATCAAACAAAAAGAACTCAAACAGATCTGGAGGAATAATGCTTCGCAAATAGTTCTCAAAATATGATAATTCTTGATTGTTCAGTAACTTCCCATCCCTTGCTACTGTGTATTCCTCTGTAAGCTTTTGATTGGTATAATCCCATTTTCTTGTTATCACATAATTTCTAATATCACGCTCAATCTTAAGTTGTAGCGTTAACTGTACTTCCGATTCCACAACCTCCTGTTGAAATGCTTTTGAATTGATTAAGTCTTTAATTTTAGAAATATAATGACTATTTACACCTACATATCCATATGCTAATGGTCCATACAAAGCAACTTTTATTGCCGTAAAAAGAGACGTTTTACCTGCCCCATTTTTTCCACCAATGAGTACAATGTTTTTTCCAGCATCTGTTATCTCGAAATCAAATTCATTATTACCCTCATAGGAGCTGAAATTATGTAATTTTACTTTATTGATTTTCATTTTCAATCTCCTCTATTATTTCATAATGTAGCCATTGCTGATTCAATAGCCTATCTATTCCATCTCTAAGTATTTTTTGATTTGAATAGTTTTTATTTCGATAAACCGATAATAACAGATTGCGAATCAATTCCTCTGGCACATTATTTTTTTGAGCCAGATTTTCTAATTCAACAACAGTTTCATTATCAATCAAAGGTTCTTTATAGTCATACCAAGGAAGTCTTTTCCCTGTTATTTCCTCATATAATTCCACTAAAACTCTTCGAGATAAGTCTAATTCTTGATCCCAGATTTCATCTATTGCTTTCAGTTCATCTAATGTTATAAGTTTATATCCCATAACCTGTTGGGTTTCTAACAACTTTCGAAGAATAAGTTTTCTTGCATTCCAGTTAAATGGACCGAATCCAATATTACCTTGCTTATCACGATATACCGTTCCATTTCTTCTCTTTTTCTCTCGATATTCTTCATTATCTCGTATACTCATAAGCCAACTTCTAAATTCAGCAAGTGGTATCAACTCTCTATGTCCACTCTTTATAAATCCATTTAACGACTTATCTTCTTTAACAACTGTGCATACCCAGCACCCAAAACGTGAATTACCACAGCTCTGTGTCTGACCGCCTGCATGAATACCAGCAAAAGGACATTCTCCACTATCTGCATCCGCATAAAGCGATACCAACTCGCTATTATCTGATCCCCAAGGTGTTCTTCCGCCATCACACCTAAGTAAAACATCCCATACATCATCTGTTGTAAGTTCTACAATAGGGTTATAAACATATGCATCCTGTATGGTTTCATGTCGATTAAGAAGTCTATTTGCAAGTTCTCTGCCTTCAATTCTTCTCTTTCGTGCTATACTTTCTGCCTTTCTGACTCCAAGAAGAACAACTACTTCTTTTCCTTCCTCATCAATAACTCTTTGAATATATTCACCACTAGGATTTATTTTTAATCTATCTGTACACCATCTGAATGTTCCATTCATTCTAGGTGTAGGGAACCCTCTTCCAATTACATTTGCCCAAAACGAATTGTTTGGTGGAGGTGTAACCATAGCCGACTTTATTGGTAGCCCATCTCTATCTGCTGCTTGTCCCAACAAATCATTCATTTTACTTAAATATATTTTTATAAGTGGATTTTCAATTAGAGTATCCGAAGATACAATATAAACATTTTTATGTCTATCATCTGGATCTAGTCCCAATAACATCTTATAAACAAGTTCTACCACGGTTGTGGAATCCTTACCACCGCTATATCCTATAACCCATGGTCTGTCATCAGACTTGTAGACATACTTAATTTCTTCAATTAACTCCTCAAGCGTATTTTCATTAAAATAACTATTCGCCATCTTTATCACCTCTTTATTGAGCCACTTCGTTTAACAAACGTAAACTCAGCTCTTTTTTTGTGTCGTCCATAGTTTCAACGACATTTAATATCTGCTGTTCATAGCTGCTTTCCTCAGCGATAAGTGTTCTTCTACCAATAAGTTCATCTAAAGAAATCTTGTACAAATCAGCTGCACCATGTAAAAATTCGACATCTGGTGCCGTGGTATTCCTTTCTATGTTACTCACTCTTTGTTGAGACAAATTGAGAGCCTCTGCTAATTGTTTTTGTGTGTATCCATATTTCTTTCTTAATTCAGATAATCTGCTTCCAATTTCCATAGAAATGCCCACCTTTCCAATTTTTTATTGTACAATAATTATGCTTTTTTTACAATAAAATTTTGTATTTCTGCTCTTGACTAACAATTATTTTGTATTATAATAAAAATACAAAGAATTTGTTAGTTCAAAAACAGAAAAGGAGGATTAAAACAATGTTTGTTTGTAAAAAATGTGATGAAGAGTACGACGAAAACATGCGTTATAGTCGTGATTCCAGATACTGCAAGAAATGTGGAGAAGAACGTACTCAATATCTCGCTTACCGACGTGACACTTTAGCTTCATTGCGTTCTATGCCTCTTGAAGCCAAAATAATTCAGACAAAGTATCTTATTAATCAAGCTGTTAGAACTTTTGGAGAAAATCACTGCTACATATCTTATTCGGGTGGAAAAGACTCTACGGTGTTATCTCATATTACTAAACAATTATACCCTAACATATTACATTTATTTGCAAATACCACTAACGAATATCCTGAAACCTTAAAACACATCCAATGGGAAATCAAAGAAAATCATACCAATATCATGATTGTCTATCCTATAGATTCTAAGGGAGAAATGTGGAATTTAAAAAAAGTAGTGGAACACTATGGGTATCCTATGTTCTCCAAACGCGTTTCAAACGCCATCAGAACATATCAACACGCAAAAACTCCTCGTACCAAGCAAAACTCTATTGATTACATAGAGCGCAACTTCAAGAAATATCAAAAATATATGGAATTACCTATTTCTGATAAGTGTTGCGACAAGCTAAAAAAGGAGCCACTTCGCCGTAAAGCTAAAGAATTAGGGATGGAATGTGTTATATTAGGAATTTTGGCATCTGAGAGTTACCAACGTGAAAATGCATGGCTTGAATATGGCTGTAATGTTTTTTATAAATTTAAAGACAACCAATGTAAGCCACTCTCTTTTTGGACTGATAATGATATCAATGAATATATTGAAAAATATAATGTTAAAATCCCAGATTTATACAATATGGGTTATACAAGAAATGGTTGTATGTTTTGTGGGTTCGGAGTTCACCTTGAAGCTCCAGAATCCAATCGTTATCAAAAGCTGAAAGAAACTCATCCAACGCAATATGCCTATTTTATTGACAATTTTGGCGGCATGATGCTTCAGTTTGATATAGTTGTATAGTAACTATGCATGCAAGTATAAGCGAGAAGAGATTAGCAATTTTTCTCTTTTCGCTTGCATTAACAGAGAGTCTTCTATAGTATCCTTTGCTTATAACTTATCAATCTACTCCTCCAAAATAGGGTCATACACATATGTACTATTCATCTACACAAAAAAGGACGCAGGATTTCTCCCACGCCCTCACAACTATCTGGCTTTATTCTCTTTATTGCTTTGTTCTTTTGAAGATTCATCATATTTTGTAATATTCTTTAGTCCGCTTGCCTCGAACTCATCTGCATTATATGCACGCCCGCGCTCTACTTGAAATACTTTGCTTGTTCCTACATACTTCGATTCCTTTTGTATCATATCAAGTTCTGTAATGATGCTATCGAACTGCGTCTTTATATCAATAACATTCTTTTTATCGTCCTTATCAAGTTTTTTAATTTCCTTAACAAATCTAACATGAATATCACGAAATTCTGCTTCTGAAATCAATTCATGATCAATATTATTAAATTTATTACACATGAGCTGATATAGTTCTGCGTTTTCTTTATGCAAAAATATGCATGATCTGCGGATTGCTTAAAGCACGTGTCACCAGATCTGCTGTGACAGTCGAATCCTTTCCCCCACTGAAGGAAACAAACATATCTGTAATATTAAAATTCTCTGTCACGCTTCTGATATATCCCTTCGCCTCTTCCACGATCCGGTTATTTCGTTCTTTATTGCACAAAATAAAACGTTCCATCTGTTCTTCAAAGTACTGATAAGTATTCTGCGCTTTTAATTCTTCATATTGCTTTCGAATTACATCTGCATCCTTATTTTTCAGGTCTTTGACAGAAAATTTAATTTTTTTCCCATTTACAAAATAATTATTTCCGTTGCCGTTCCAGACAGAATCTTTTTCAAATGCAAACGGCTTTTCCAAAATGATTTCTAAAAGCAGGCGTTCTTACGGAAATACCGGTCTTACATCACTGGTCAGCTTTTTGCCTTCCTGTCCACAAACCGGACAATTCTTCTCGTAAATCGGCACCTGACATTCTGGACACCAGAAAATCTCTGAAATGGCATCTGACCGTCCGCCACAACTAGGACATATACTTGTCTCACATCGATTATTTGTACATGGCAGATTCTCACCTGTTTTGTCATTTTTATTGTGGCAAATATATGTGATCATAATTGCACTCTTTCCTAATTTCTAAGACTTATTCTTATATATCAAGAGTATATATTCATTATAGTCTTATGTTCAAAGAAATTAAATATGTTATTCTTTGTTTAAAAGACTTTTTAGATTATGAACTGCCGCTTGCAGGTGGTGTTACGGATTTCCTGAGGTTATGTTAATTGCAGATTTTGTGGTGCAATTCATAGCGTAAATTGGGCATGTATAAGCATCCTCTCACAAGTCATTCATAACGTCAATGAAAGAAAAACGGTACAGACAAATATGATTTCCTTTGTGAGCCATGGAGATAAGACTCTTCAGAGGCTTATCGGAATGCCCGGCGAACAGGAACATCATATTTCGTCTGTACCGTTTTTCTTTTCATAAACCTATAAGATCACGACTTGCGAGAGGACGCTTATATCTGCCCTCAAGACCTGAGATAGCACCACAAAATCTGCGACACTACGCCAGTTAAACTCCGATTATTTAAACAGATTTTTGAAGAACTCCCCAATCGCACTAAAGATATTTCCAAAGAAATTACCAATAGATGCCATGATTCCGGATGAACTTCCTCCATTTTTAAAGGAATTGTAAAGAGAGGCTGCGTAATCCACCAGTCCACTTAAATCAATTCCAAGAGAAGTGATTTTCAAAAGAAGATCAACGATTTTCTGTCTCTCATCATCCGATAAAGTGACGCCATATTTATCACAGGCTTCGTCAATTGCTTCGTTGATACTCTTCTCGTCAGTCAGTCCTTTTTCTGCGATCAGTGACTTGATGTAAGCAATAAACTCCTCCACTTCCTGATCGGTCAGACCCTGAATGGAAGCTTCCAGTTCTCCGGTGACAACAAGTTCATTTAACGCTGCATCTACAACATTATCCTGTACTGCTTCCCCGGTCATTGCCTCATATGCCTCAAAGATTCCAACCAGTGCAGCGGTTCCGGAAATTGGCTTAGGACCTGCAACGATGATATCTGCATCTGTAATTCCAGCAGTTGTCAGCGCATTTTTGTACATACCAACGGTACAGTATGTGATATTGTTCGTAGAAATGTTTAATCCATTTCCTTTTTTACGTTTTACGATCACGACAGAAGACCATGACTTGCTTCCAATTTTGGAAGAATCCACATAGGAATCCAGATACTGATGCTCCTGTGCATTTGTAACGTAAGTCACGTTATAATTTGCCAGATTGGCAGGATCGATTCCCATAAGGGATAATACGGTATTTTTCTGGTCATCAGACAAATCCGCGCCGAGTGCAAGATAAGGTTTATCATCTTTCTTAATCTCAACATTATCGTTATTCTCATCCACAATGACATCTCCAGTCACATTTTCTGTGGATTTTTTATCATCTTCTACCGTTACCCCGCCTGTGATATTATCGGTTGTGCCACTGGTGGAAGTATTTGTGCTGTCAGAATTTGTTGTTGTACTGCTCTGCGAATCTGAAGCAGCATTATTGGTTGTATTGCTCTGTGAATCTGAACCTGCACTGTTCTGTGTATCTGAACTTGTGCTGCTCTTTGAATCTGAAGCTGTGCTGTTTTGTGTATCCGATCCTGTATTTCCACTCGAACCGGCATTGGTATCTGCACCTGTTGCACTGCTGTCATTCTGCGTTGTTGCATTATTCTCTGACTGTGTTGTCTGGGAATCACCGGATGTGGCATTGCTCTCTTCCTGCCCGGTGGAGTTCTGCGCAGAAGCATCTGCTGCAAATGATGTTACATGTGTTGGTATCATCATCACTGCAGCTAAAATAATTGCTGCAATTCTCTTTGTCATTCTCTTTCTCTTCACTTTTTCTTCCCTCTCTTTTTATTGCGGATCGCAGTATTTGCTCATATGAAAACCGTCATTTCCACATAATAAAAATCTGCTTTGAGATTCCCCAAAACAGATTTTTATTTTACTACATCTCACTATAAATCACAAGTTAACATAATATGTTTACAAAAAATTAAGAAACTTATATACTTTTTCCTCATCATTTCGTAATACCCTATAGGAAAAAATGTCTGTATCCATATTTTTACGTATCGATCCGCACTCTCATCCATGCAAGAAGATCTGCATACACTTTATCGCGGTCTGTCTCATTTAAAATTTCATGTCTGTCATTTTCGTAAAGCTTATATGTAATGTCCAGAGAACCGGCCTCTTTGAATAGATCATACACTTTTTTCACGCCGACACCATTATCTCCCACCGGATCATCCTGACCGGATACAATAAAAATTGGAAGCTTGTTTGGCACTTTCTTCACATTTTCCAACTGATTATCGTAGAGAACCGCTTCCATCAGCCCCAGATAGCCGTTTAATGTAAACTTGAACGTACACCGCGGTTCGTTATAATAGAATTTTACAATATCCTCATCTTTTGTAAGCCAGCTGTTGGAAGGTGTTTTTCCGGAAAGATCATATTTCTTATATGGTCCGCCAAACGACAGCGATTCTACCAGTTTGCTTCTGTGATGCCAGCCAAAAATTTTTGCAAGAAATTTGCACACGCTGATTCCAAGTTTGGTCGTATTGTCCGGCACACAACCGGTTCCCATAATGATCGCCCCTCTTAAATCATCATTGTAAACGGTGAGGTATTTCCGAAGCATATAAGATCCCATACTGTGTCCCATCATAAAATAAGGAACACCCGGATTTTCTTTCTGAACCATTGTGCGCAGTGTATGCATGTCTGTGATCACCGTGTCACTCGGATTTTCCGCAAAATATCCCCAGTCCTCTCTAGACGCAACGGAATCCCCATGTCCTAAATGGTCATGTCCCACCACCATGAAAGCATTCTGAGTTAAAAAATCAGCAAATGGTCTGTAACGCTCCACAAACTCGATCATGCCATGTGTGATCTGTAAAATTGCCTCATAATTTCCATCTTCCGGAATCCATCTGACTGCATGGATGGTTGTTTTGCCATCCGCTGATAAAAATGTAAACTTCTCCTCTTTTGCCATACTTTTTCCCCTCTCTTACTCTTTTTGTGATTGTAAGTAAATGCTGTTTTTTAACCTATGGCTTCTTTATTCTGTCTGGACGAAACGATGGACTTCCTCCACATTACGTTCTAATTCATCCGCGCATTCTTTGTGCTCTTTCCACTCCTGACGCAGTGTTTCCGCTTTGGATAACACTCTGCTCTGCACTTCGAAAAATTCATTTTCACCCTGACAGAGACTTTCTAATATTTCTTCAATATCGGTTTCTTCTTCCACATTTTCATGATCTGTTTCCGCCACCTCTGTGTCTCTGCTTTCCAGAAGTTTTACCAAGGAACTGTTATTTTCTTTTAAAAGATCATTTAACAACTGGATCTGTTTCTCTGCCGCTGTGGCAGTTTCCTCTAAACCGCTGATTTTCGTAAGCACATCCGCAACTGCCGAAGTATACTGTTCTGCATTCACACGCACTTCCTCTGCCGCTGTCACAAATTTTCTTCCGTCTTCTCCCATGCGTCCTGCTTCAATTGCTGCGCTAAGTGCCAGAACTCCCATATTCTGTGAGATATCTGCCAGTTTCTTTAACGCATCCCCAACAGACTTTCTCTCCTGACAATATGCCTCATAAAATGATGCAATCTCCTTCATTGGTGTTGTGACATGCTTGTTCTGCTCTACAACTCTGGCTATTTCCCCGTGCTCATCCTTCATCTGACAGCGGAGTTCTTCTTTTTCCTGCTGCAGTCTTGTATTCTGCTCATTCTTTTTCATAAGCTGCTGTTTCAACAGTACGGTCTGTCCTGAATTCGCCTCTGAACACTCCTTTAACAGTTCCAATTCCTCTGAAACCCCCGTGATTGTCTCATCTAGTTCCGTTTTTGAGATCGTCATCTGTACCAATGTCTCTTCTGCGCTGTCTTTTGCTTTTGCAATATTAGAAATCTGCTCCTGCAGACGGTTCTGTTTTTCCTGTAATGCCAGAAGTTCCTCTTCCAGTTCTTTTGCTTTTTTTCCACCAAACATATGCCATCCTCCAGCTTTTATTGATAATTTCGAATGATAACCTGTACGCTTTCCACTCCATTATACTCGTTAATCTCCGGATAGTACACAATCATTATCCTCAATTTGTTTATCTGACCGCGAAAAGCTTTTTCCACTTCCGCACTTCCATACTTTTCTGCATAATATGCTTTGAACGCCTCAATATCACCAAAATAGACTGCCGATACCACCTCTCCCGCGGCTGTCAGGAGATTCAGCCGCAACACATTCTGATTTTTTCCAACCACAAAAGCCTTTGTGATACTCAGGTTTTTGTCGGCAAACTGTGGCTTGATATTGGCTTTTCCAAAAGGCTCTAACACTGCAAATTCCCGGATAAGACCGGCATCCGCATACGCTGCGGGCATCGGAATATCAATTTTGATCTTCGGAATCAGGTCATCCTCCGTGAGATTTGCACAGGCATTGATTTTTTCACGGAACTTATCCACGTTTTCTTCCGGAAGAGATAATCCTGCCGCCATCGGATGTCCGCCGAATTTTTCCAGAAGTTCCCTGCACTTACATAGTTCCTCATACATGGAGTACTCCTCGATGGAACGCCCGGAGCCCTTCACGCCCTCCTCCGCCTTCGTCAGCACAAATACCGGCTTATGATAAGCCTCCCGGATACGCCCTGCAATGATTCCTGCAAGACTTTCGTGCACCTGTGGCAGATAAATGACAAGCACTTTATCCGACATGTAATGTTCCTCCACCACACGTTTTGCCTCCTCGACGCCATCTGCTGTCATATCTTTGCGCTGCTGGTTTAACTCCACAAGCTCCCTTGCCGTTTTTGCTGCGTCTTCCTCTCCCTGTAAAAAAAGAGACAATGACAGCTTTGCCGTATCAAGTCTGCCGCTCGCATTGATGCACGGTCCCAACACAAAACCAAAATGATATGCATTGACCTGTTCCGGTTCTAAATGATTCTGAAAGATCAGAGCCCGCATACCCGGATTTTTTGTATGGCGGATACGTTTTAACCCTTCTTTCACCAAAATGCGGTTTTCGTCTGTCAGATCCATAACATCACCAACGGTTGCAAATGCAACATTTTCCAGAAATTCATAGGTTTCTTCCAGGGCAAAACCCATTTTTTCATACAACACCTGCAGCACTTTCCATGCGACTGCTGCTCCACACAACTCTTTAAAAGGATACGCACATTCCCGCTGTTTTGGATTCACGATTGCATCTGCGTTGCTGCTAAGAAACTGTTTTTCCCCATTTTCCTCGATATAGGGAATCTCATGGTGATCGGTCACTAACACGGTCATCCCAAGTTCTTTGGCATGCGCAATCTCTGAGATTGCAGCAATTCCGTTATCGCACGTAAGAATGGTATCCATTCCGTCTCTTTTTGCCTGATCGATCAGATTCTCATTGATTCCATAGCCATCCTTCATGCGGTCCGGAATCTGCGTGGAAACATTTCCACCACAGTGTTTAATTCCCCGGTATAAAATATAGGTTGACATAACTCCATCTATATCATAGTCGCCGATAATACGGATCGGCTTTTGCTCTTCTATTTTAACTTTTAAAATATCTGTCAAACAATCTGCATCTTTCAATAAATGTGGATCGTATAAATCCTTTAAACTTCCATTCAGATATCTTTCAAATGCCGCCTCCCCGATCACCTCACGGTTTCGGATAAGACGCGCTGTGACAGGGCTGATCCCGAACTCTTTTCCAAGCTTTTCAAAATCAGCCCCCTTGTTGATTACAAACCATTTTTCCATGTAACACCTGCTGCCTGTTTTTTCTTATGAATTTATCTTTTAATAATGCACTTCCATGAGCATCAGTCCGCATGCCGGTGCTGTATAACCTGCGTTCTCCCGGTTTTTGCTCTCTAAGATCTGCGGCAGCTCCTCCGGTGCTCTCCTGCCATCCCCAACCTCGATCAGCGTACCTGTCAGGATGCGCACCATGTTTTGCAAAAATCCATTGCCCCGATAATCAATCCATAGATCATTCCCTTTCTTCGTAAAATTAATCTCATAAATCGTGCGGACCGCCGACTTTTTCATTTTCTTGTTTCCGCAAAATGAAGTAAAATCATGTGTTCCGATCAGATAGGAAGCGGCTTCTTTCATGCGCTCCACATCGAGTGTTTTCTCATACTGATACTCATATTTCCGCTCGAAAACATCCGAGATCTCTCCCATATGGATGTGATAGCGGTAGGTCTTTTTCTTTGCGGCGTAACGGCTGTGAAAACGCTCGTCCACCTGCTCAACCGCAATAACGGCAATGTCATCCGGCAGATAATGATTCAGATAGGACATGATCTTTCCCTCCGTAAAATGCTCCTCAATATGAAAATTTGCCACCTGGCCTTTGGCATGCACGCCCGCATCCGTTCTCCCCGAACCGATGACTTCCACCGCATGTCCTGCCATCTGTCCTAACACTGCTTCTATTTTTCCCTGAATGGTCAGATCGGTGCTGTTCTGCCCCTGCCAGCCCTTGTATCTTGTCCCATCATACTGGATTGTGATTTTATAGTTGTTCATACTTTTTATCCCTGCTTTACTGCAATCTAAACTAACTTTTAGTTTAACACATTTTCTACTCAAATCCTAGTCTGCGATCTGTTCCTGAAACGTTTTTGTGCCGGGGAACTGAAAAATACCAATCCCCCGGCACATTTACTCTGCATTTTATACCAGTTCTGCAATCCTTGTCACCGCAACATAGATCTCCGATATTTTATACCAGGTGCGGTAATCTACCACTCCCGTCACAGGCAAGCCAAAAATAGACTGGAATTTTTCTACTGCTGCCTTCGTTGCTTCTCCGTAAATCCCATCCGGTGTGATCGTCGGGATTGCCGGATAGGCCTGCGAGATTCTCGCTAACTGTTCCTGGATCTGCCGGACCTTATCTCCGGCAGCGCCCACTTCCAGATTATACCGCGGCCAGGATGCCGGGATACCGGAAATCTCCTCCGCTGTATTGATAAACATATTATCACCATAATAATAACGGAGAATTTCTATCGTTTCGTAGTTCTGATCCCCAAGATATTTGCTTCCCCACTGACTCAGCCAGTTGCTGCACGTCACGCGCTGTCCGTCACAATACTGTGTCAGGATTGGCTGTCTCACATTCGGTCTGGAAAGATAATTCTGAAACATTTCATCTACCACATCCGAGATACTCTGAAAAATATTTCTTCCATAGACGAATTTCTGGTCAAAAGCAGTGGATGTCGTGATGGTGAAGTTATAACCTTTATTCCGGTACCATTCCGTGTAAACCCTGTTTAATGTAAAAGACATGATTGCAAGGATATTGGCACGCAGCGTGCTGTCCGGCCATGTGCTGTATATCTCGCTGGATGCCACGTTTTTGATGTAATCACGGTAACGCACATAATAATTTGCCGCGTTGTTATCCGAAGGAGGTCCGTCGTGAACGACGACAAACTCCGGGATCACCACTTTGCTCAACACGATCTCCCCGGATTCTGAGACCGGCTTGATCTCGGACTCTGCTATTTTCGGCGGGAAATCTCCAAACAGCGTATTCACCGGAATCACAATGGAATCTATCTGGGTTTCCTCTTCATTTTCTTCCGCCATTCGCACCTGTTGCAATGCGAGCTGCTCTGAAAAAATCTGAACGCCCGAAATACTGACGGGACGATATCCCGGTGCGGTAACTTTAACCGTATATTGGGCAAACGGCTGATTTTCGGAGGGTTCCATCGAGTATTCAAGTGGAGGCGCATCAAGCGTAAGTTTCTCCGACATTCCTGAATCATCTGCGCTTACCTCCTCCACTGTGGAATCCGGCTCGCCCGAATAGGAAATGGTGATTCTTGCTCCCTCAATCGGTCTTCTGGTCCGGTTTGTAAGTACTTCTACTTTGAGGCTTCCTTTATCTACAGCCTCTGTCTGGGCATATTTGATATCTGGCATGAACAACCTCTTCATACATTTCCTTATATTATATGCTCAGACATGCAATCCTGTTCTGCTTCCTGTGCAAAACATTCGATTTCCCAACTTCTCATTTTCTATTTCCGTTCTTTATCCAAATCCCCCAAAACTTAATTCTTACTCTACCGTAACTACCTTCGCCAGATTTCTTGGCTTATCAACATCAAATCCCTTATCGGATGACACGTAATATGCTAAAAGCTGTAATGCAACCGATGCAGGTAAAACCATAAATTCATCCTGCATATCCGGAAGCTTGATCACCTGATATTCGGTATCAAGATCACCGGAAAGTGCCTCTTTGATAAATAATACAATATCTGCACCTCTGGATTTTACTTCCTTAATATTGGAAAGCTCTTTTGACATGAGTTTTTCCTGTGTTACCGTTGCAACAACCGGTGTGTTAGTCGTGATCAGTGCAATTGGTCCGTGTTTTAATTCGCCGGAGGCATAAGCCTCAGAGTGAATATAAGAAACCTCTTTCAGTTTCAATGATCCTTCCAGTAAAATAGAGTAATCCAGTCCACGTCCGATCATAAACAGATCCTTTGCTTCCAGAATCTTCTTTGCGATCACATGGATGTCACGTCTTTTCTCCAATACTTTCTGCATCACTTCCGGAACACGCTCTAATTCTGCGATAAAGCTCTTTGTCTGCTCCTCTGTGTAGACACCTCGCAATAATGCCATTTTTGCAACCACAAGATAAAATACGGAAAGCTGTGTTGTGTAAGCTTTTGTACTTGCCACTGCAATTTCAGGTCCTGCTGCGGTGTATAACACATAATCACTTTCTCTTGCAATGGAAGAACCTTTTACGTTGATAACGGATAAACATTTTGCGCCCTGTCTCTTCGCATATTTTAATGCTTCCAAGGTATCAATTGTCTCACCGGACTGTGATACTGCGATCACCAATGTTTTCTCATCAATGACCGGATCGGAATACATAAACTCTGATGCAAGTTCTACGTCCATCTGCACATGAACGATAGATTTTACCAGAGCCTGTGCCACAAGTCCCGCATGCATGGCTGTTCCGCATGCTACCACACAAATTCTGTCACAGTCTGTAAAAAGAGAATCCGGCACACCATCCGCGGTAAAATCAGGCAGACCGTTCACGATACGGTCTTTGATCGTATTCTTGATTGCTTCCGGCTGCTCCATAATCTCTTTTTCCATATAAAATGGATAACCATTCTTTCCCGCGCTGTTCAACTCCCAGTCAACGGACAAAAATTCCGGTTCTACCACATTGTCATTTAAATCCGTAAGTACCACATGATCTTTGTGCAACTCTAAAATGTGATATTCCGGTACAACAAAGTATTCATTTGTAAAACGGCAGAGTGCAGTCAGATCTGATGCAAGCATTGCTCCCTCTTTGCATATGGTTGCAACGATCGGGCTGACATTTCGGATCGAGTAGATCACATCCGGCTGATCTTCAAACAGGATCACAAGCGCAAAGGTACCCTTTAATTTGCTCACTGTTTTTTTGATCGCTTCCTTTGGATCTCCCTTGTAATAATGATTTAATAATGCAGCCGCAACTTCACTATCTGTTTCAGAATGAAGGATTTCCTGCAAATCGTAATCGTCAATCAGCTCACGATAGTTTTCGATGATCCCGTTATGAACCAGAGTCACTTTTCCCTGCTGATGCGGATGTGCATTCTGGTCTGTAACTCCACCGTGAGTTGCCCATCTTGTATGTCCGATACCGCAGGCAGACAAAATCTTCTTCGAATCACAAATTGCTCTTAAATCACTTACTCTTCCGGCACATTTATAAACATTTGTCACATGGGAAGTTTCGTCTTTCACTGCAATACCCGCACTGTCATATCCACGATACTCTAATAATTCCAACGCATCTAACAAAACATCTTTTACGTTTTCACTGCCTGTATAACCTATAATTCCACACATATTAAATTTCCTCTTCTTTTCTATTTAAAATTTAAATCATATTCAAATCCAATTGTCCCATTATACCGTATTTGTTTTGCAGTCACCTGCATATTTGCCGGCATATCTCGCACTGGGAAGCACGAAAGGGCGTCCGCCGAATTTTCGATAACCCTTTTCCTCGTTAACCTGTGTATGGTCGTCCTCACAGGTACATGGCGCTAGAAGAGAAACCTAAATGTCTGCAATCAGTCACAGACAGGATTGCATATCTGAAAATATAAACCTTATTCGATTATCAATGTGCTATATATATTGTAAATGCCTTCATAAATGCTGCTACATCTATGAAGGCATCTATAACATGATTACTATACTATGATATGCGAAAAATGTCCAGAAGTTATTTTACTTCCACTGTCCAGCCATATTTATCCGGGATTCTTCCCCACTGGATACCGGTTAAGGTGTCATATAATTTCTGTGTCAGTTCACCGATCTCAAAGTTGTTGACTGTCACAACATCATCTTTGTAACGGAGTTCTCCGACTGGTGAGATAACGGCTGCTGTACCTGTACCGAATACCTCTTCCAATGTGCCGTCATGTCCGGCTTTCATCAGATCATCTACGGAAAGTCTTGTCTCATTTACTTTGTAACCCCAGTCACGAAGCAGGTGAATCATGGAATCTCTTGTAACACCCGGAAGAACAGTTCCTTCGATCGGTGCTGTGTAGATTTCTCCGGCGATCTTGAACATAATGTTCATCGTTCCGACTTCCTCTACATATTTGCGATGCTCACCGTCTAACCAAAGAACCTGTGCATAGCCAAGCTTCTCTGCTTTCACCTGTCCTAAAATAGAACCTGCGTAGTTACCACCACATTTTGTAAAGCCTGTACCACCTTTTACAGCACGGACAAGTTCATCCTCAACCAGAATCTTAACCGGATTAAGACCTGCTGCATAGTAAGCACCTACCGGACAACAGATAATCATAAACTTGTATGCGTTTGCCATATGTACGCCGAGTGCTGCTTCTGTTGCAAACATAAATGGTCTGATATAAAGGGAAGTGTTTGGTTCAGATGGAACCCAGTCAGCTTCTACTTTTACAAGTGCTTCCACTGCTTCGACAAACATATCAACCGGGAATTCCGGCATGCAAAGTCTTGCGTTGGAATTGATCATTCTCTTTGCGTTCATCTCTGGACGGAACAGCTGGATTTTTCCTTCTGCTGTACGGTATGCTTTCATACCTTCAAATGTTTCCTGTGCATAGTGAAGTGTCACACATGCCGGATCCATTGTGATAGGTCCTTCCGGAACGATTCTTGCATCTTTCCATCCGTCTTCTTTTGTCCAATCCATGACAAACATGTAATCTGTCATATACTTGCCAAAACCAAGATTCTTCTGGTCTGGTTTCTCCTTTAATACTGGTCTTTTCTCAAATCTGATATCCATAATATCCTCCTTTTCCCATTGCACTTTTAGGAAATTAACTTTGACAACCATTATGATACTTTCTTTTTTTCATGTCAAGATTATTCCGAAGCCTTATGTTATATATAACTATTAGTTATTGTCTGTTTTATTTTCTATAACCTGATTTTATTTTCTTTTTCAAGTGACTTTTCCACTCTCCTGTAATATAATAAAACTACCTAAAAAATTATGAGAGGTGATCCCTATGCATACATTTCAGCCAATTCCAGTTGATATGCTGGACATGAATCCATTTACGAAAATCGGCAAAGAATGGGCACTGCTCACAGCCGGAAATAAACAAAAATCTAACACAATGACCGTCAGCTGGGGCGGTGTTGGTGTTTTATGGGGCAAAAATGTGGTCTATATTTTTGTCCGCGATTCCAGATATACCAAAGAATTGATCGATGAAGGAGACTTTTTCTCCCTTACATTTGTAAGCGACCAGTACCGCAATGCCTTGAATTACTGTGGCTCCCATTCCGGCCGGAACGAGGATAAGATTGCAAATGCAGGGCTTTCCGTGGACTACCGGCATGGAATCCCATACATTGATGAGGGAAATCTTGTTTTGGTCTGTGAAAAAATGTCTGCTACCAGAATCACGGATGATTCCTTCCTCGATTCCGAGATTACTGACAAATGGTACAAAGACGGCGACATGCACACCATGTACGTTGGTCAGATCATTGATGTGCTCGCAAGATAATCATTTCTGCTAAGCTCTGATTTTTTTGCAAAACGCTGCATTCCTAAACCACAAAAGCCTCCCGGCAAAAATGATCCGGATTGCCTTTCATTGCAATTCCCACATTTTTATCGGGAGGCTTTTTTACTCATGAAGCAAATAACCGCTTCTTATTCAACAAAAAAATTTATTTTATTTCAATGGATATTTCTCTGTCAAAGATTTCACTATCGCCTTTGCCTTGTCAGCTGCCGGCTCACCCTCTTTGATCATCACTGCGATCGCCTCTGCGATCTGATCCATATCATCCGTGTTTAATCCGCGGGAAGTTACCGCCGGAGTTCCAAGACGTACACCACTTGTCACAAATGGAGATTTCGGGTCATTTGGAATGGTATTCTTGTTGCAGGTAATGTTTACAGAGTCCAGAAGTTTCTCAACTGCTTTTCCGGTAAGATCATAATTGGTCAGATCTACGAGCATGAGATGATTGTCTGTTCCACCGGATACAATCTTAATTCCACGATCCATCAATCCCTTGCAGAGTGCCTGTGCATTGTCAATAATATTCTGCTGATAAACCTTAAATTCCGGCTGCAATGCCTCTTTGAAGCAGACTGCCTTGGCTGCGATCACATGCATCAGTGGTCCGCCCTGAATGCCCGGGAAAATTGCCTTGTTAAAGTTATATTTGTCCGCAACTTCCTGACTGCTTAAAATCATTCCACCTCTTGGTCCGCGCAATGTCTTGTGTGTCGTGGTCGTCACAACGTGTGCATATGGAATTGGGCTTGGATGAAATCCTGCTGCCACAAGTCCTGCAATATGCGCCATATCGACCATGAGCACTGCACCACATGCGTCTGCAATCTCACGGAATCTCTTGAAATCAATGGTTCTCGCATAAGCGGATGCCCCTGCAATGATCATTTTTGGTTTACATTCCATTGCAAGTTCTTCCACTTTATCATAATCAATGAATCCCTCGTCATTGACACCATATGGCACTACATGAAAATAACTTCCGGAAAAATTGACCGGAGAACCATGTGTCAGATGTCCACCATGGTCTAAGTTCATTCCCATGATCGTATCACCCGGCTTTAAAATTGCAAACTGTACCGCCATATTTGCCTGCGCACCGGAATGTGGCTGCACATTGACATACTCACACCCAAATAATTCTTTTGCGCGCTCTCTTGCCAGTTCTTCCACAACGTCCACGCACTCGCAGCCACCGTAATATCTCTTTCCCGGATAACCTTCCGCATATTTATTCGTCAGGACACTTCCCATTGCAGACATAACCGCCGGACTCACCCAGTTTTCGGATGCGATCAGCTCAATATGACTGTTCTGTCTGTCAAGTTCATCGGTAATTGCCTGTGCGACTTCCATATCCACTGCCTGAATATCTTCTAATGTGTACATAAAATCCTCCTTGTCCTTCGACGGAAAATATATTTTCATTCTATCAGCTTTATCTTTTGATCATCTGAAAATTGATTTTCCTCAGTTGTCTTTTTGACAGAGACATATGTCTTTGCCAGATTTTAAAGTTCATTATAAAGGACTTTCTGTAAATATTCAATTATAAATTTATTTAAAAAATGTATACGCTGTCGCAAACCATGCCTTTATCACATCCCAAACCCATGCGTTTTCCAGACCAATACCGCAATGCATATCTGCAAGATCAGTATCGCCGGCATTCCCACCACAAAATACCAGTGCTTTGTCTTATGATGAAACAGATACATGCCGGCCCACGTTCCGGCACTGCCTCCTAAAATACTCACAAGGAAAAGTGTTTTCTCCGGTATCCGCCATGTATGATGTCTCGCCTTGCTTTTGTCCATTGCCATCACTGCAAGTCCAATGAGATTCATAACGATCAGATAGATCAAAAGTCCTTTTTGCATTCTCCTGTCTCCCTTCGTTTTTTCTGTAAATGTGAAATGCAAAAACGGCCGCCAGAAGGCAGCCGTTTTCCTATTTCACAACTATTTTGTTGCTTTATTTTTTCCTAAATGTACTTTCATGACATACCATAACTCTGTTGCGATGCAGATAGAAGAATAAGCACCACATACAAGACCTGCCATAAGTGGAAGTGAGAAATCGCGGATACTTGCCACACCTAAAATGTAGAGCATCACAACCATGATAAAGGTTGTGATAGAAGTATTAATACTTCTGGACAATGTCTGTGTCAGACTCTTATTCGCAACTTCACGCAATTCCTCTGCATTCTGTTTTCCAGTCTTTAATGCCAGGTTCTCACGGATACGGTCAAAGATAACGATCGTATCATTGATAGAGTAACCTACGATGGTAAGAACACATGCAATAAATGTACTTCCTACAGAAATACGCACAAGTGCATATACTGTGATCACAACAAGAACGTCATGAACCAATGCAAGAATCGCACTTGCTGCAAATCTGATATCCTTAAAACGGAACCAGATGTAAAGTAACATAAAGATACAGGACACGATAACCGCTTTCAATGCATCGGAACGCATCTCACCACTGATGGTAGAACTGATACTCTGGGAAGTGATGGTGGATGCATCCACATCACAATTTTCTGCCAGTGTATCTTCCAATTCCTGACGCTCATCAAGACTTAAGGTACGTGTCTTAATTGTAACCTGTGTTGTTCCTTCTACTTTTGTTGCCTGCACATCGGAATCCCCGGTTACTTTTTCCACATAAGGAACGATGTCTTTCTCGATATCCTCGATGGACATATCTTTGCCAAAATCAGCCGTTGTGGAAGTTCCACCCATAAAGTCAAGACCATAGTTCAATGCCTTGCCCTCTGTTGCGGAATGTACTCCCATACTGATCAGTCCGGCAGCGATAATGATACCGGAAATTGTAAAGAATACTGCTTTTTTTCCAATAAAATCAATGCTCTTTCTCTCTTTTGCACGGCCGTAAAGTTTTTCATCCTTCAGTCCTAATGCATACAGAGAATAAAGAATATATCTGGTAACAACCATCGCTGTGAAAAGGGAAAGGATGATACCGATCATTAAAGTATATGCAAATCCTTTTACAGTACCGGAACCTAATGCCATAAGCACAACTGCTGCGATCAAAGTTGTAATGTTACCATCTAAGATAGCTGACATCGCTTTCTGGAAACCAATCTTCATAGAAGTCTGGACTGATTTTCCGGTTGCGATCTCCTCACGGATACGTGCAAATACGATAACGTTCGCATCCACCGCCATACCGATACCAAGGATAATACCTGCAATACCAGGAAGTGTCAGTGTGATCTCGAACAGATATAAGGTTGCGATCACTAATGTTGTATAGATTGCAAGTGCTAAAGATGCTGCAATACCCGGTACTGCGTACATAATGATCATAAATACCATGACGATTGCAAGACCGATCGCACCGGCTTTTAAACTGGAAGAGATTGCCTGGCTTCCCAACTGTGCTCCTACAACAGAGGACTCTAACTCGGAAAGCTGTAAAGAAAGAGAACCGATACGGATCTGGGTTGCCAGATTATCTGCCTCTTCAAAAGAAGACATTCCTGTGATCTGTGCTTCACCACCTGTGATTGCACTCTGCACCTGCGGATAACTGATCGTCTCCCCATCATATACGATTGGAAGGTTCTTGCCAATATTCTCGCTTGTTACTTCACCGAATATCTTTGCACCTTCGTCTGTTAACTTTAAAGATACAATATATTGTTTGTTTCCATATCTGTCGGTCGCTGTTGCTCCCTGAGCATCTTCCACCATGTCACCGGTCATGAATACCATTCCATCCGGCATCTGGAACTCTAAAGATCCCGGATTTCCAAGATCCTCTAAAATCTCATTTGCATCCTGCACACCAGGGATCTCAACCGTAATTCTGTCGTCTCCAACCTGATATACGGAAGCTTCTGTACTGTAACTGTCTACACGTTTCTGAAGTTTATAAATGGTATCACTCATATCTTCAGCACTTGGATTCTCGTCCACTACCTGATAAGTAATGGAAACACCACCGGAGAGATCCAGTCCCAGAGGAATTGACATATCTTCGCCGATTCCGGTGGATGAAAGAATAATTGATGCATAATAAGCAAGTCCCACAAACGCTGCAAGGATCACTGCCAATATGACTGCTGCTTTACTCTTTTTCATTGTTTTACCCTTCCTTTATTCTTCGTCTGCCTCGGCAGCCTTAATCATGATCGCGCATTCAATACGCTTTTTCTGAAGTGCACATCCGATGTCGTATGCATTGTGGATATCTCCATGGAAATTGTAGGAGTTTGCTGCACATCCGCCACTGCAATAGAATTTTGCAAAACAGTTACGGCATTTTTCTTTCGCATAAACATTGCAGCACTTAAATTCATCACAGATATCCTGACGTTTGATACCCTCGTCCACATTTCCAAGCAGGAAATCCTCATTTCCAACAAACTGATGACAAGGATAAAGGTCACCCCAAGGTGTCACTGCCAGATACTCTGTTCCTGAACCACAGCCGGAAAGACGTTTTGCCACGCACGGTCCACCCTCCAGATCTATCATAAAATGGAAGAAGTTGAAATCATTTCCATTTTTATGTCTCTTTACCATCTCAGCAGCCAGCTTGTCATATTCCTCATAAAGCTGTGAAAGGTCTTCCTCACGGATTGCATAATCCTCGGTTGGCTGTGCCACTACAGGCTCTACTGAGATCTGTTTGAATCCAAGATCTGCCAGATGCAGCACATCATTGGAGAAATCAAGGTTATTGTGTGTGAAAGTACCTCTCACATAATACTTGTCCTGATTGCGGCTCTCTGCAAATTTCTGGAACTTCGGCACGATCAGGTCATAGCTTCCTGCTCCCTTGCGGAATGGTCTCATATGATCATGGACTTCTTTTCTTCCGTCAATGCTTAAAACCACATTGCCCATTTCTTTGTTGGCAAATTCCATGATCTCATCATTTAATAAAACGCCGTTTGTAGTAAGTGTAAAACGGAAGTTCTTGTTGTGGATCTTCTCCTGCTCTCTTCCGTAGGCTACGAGGTCTTTTACAACCTGCCAGTTCATAAGAGGTTCTCCACCAAAGAAGTCCACCTCTAAGTTTCTTCTGTTACCGGAATTTGCGATCAGGAAATCCAATGCTTTTTTACCGGTCTCAAAGGACATCAATGCCCTTCTTCCATGATACTCGCCCTCTTCTGCAAAGCAGTAACGACAGGCAAGATTGCAGTCATGTGCGATATGTAAACAAAGGGCTTTTACAACGGTCGGACGCTTTTTGAAATCCATCATATAGTTTTCATAGGTGTCCTTTGTGAAAAGTTCCTCATTTTTGATCAATGTCTGAACTTCGTCAATCGCTTCTTCTACTTCTTCTTTTCCATATTTGCCGGATAATGCAGTTACAATCTCTTCCGCAGAGGTATCTGCTGCGTTCTCACGTGCAGCATACATCTCAATGACATCATATGTCACATCGTCAACTACGTGGATTGCACCGCTGTTTACATCCAGAACAATATCATAGCCGTTGTTCTTATACTGATGAACCACTATAATATTTCCTCACTTTCTATCATCTTTTCCTCATAATATGTGCAATCATTACACATATCTATAACGTACAAATGACCGCACGCTGCGCGAACGGTCGTTTGTGAGTGTCATTATTCACTTTTGAGTTAAAACTTATTTGTTCTCGCAAGTCTGGTTTCCTACTGTGCAGGATGTCTTACAAGCAGACTGGCAGGATGTCTGACATTCGCCGCATCCACCTTTTTTTACTGTGTTCTGTAATTTTCTAGTATTTAATGTTTTAACGTGTTTCATGATTATTTCTCCTTTAAAAATCTTTTTCACTGCTTTATAGTATAACACATAGTTTTTCATAAGAAAAGCATTTTTTTAACTGATCATGCCGCCGGCAGTTCCCGCACACGCACAGAGCACCCAGGTTGTGATCATTTTCACCGGTTCAATGCCTGCTCCCCCCTTTATGATCAGTGAGACGGCAAACAAAATTCCAAAATAAACCGTTCCTGCCACAAATCCCCAGAGGAACTTTTTATCCCTGATCTTTTTTCCCATCAGAATGCCTCCAGTCAGCCCCGTTATGATATAAATAACGATCACTGCCACTTTGACAACTGCCTCCGAGAGCTCCAGCCGGTATAAAAGCAATGCCAGAAGCAATAACAATAACGCACTTATGATAAACATGATAAAAACAACCATTGCCAGCACTTTTGCCGGGTTTTCCTTTGCATCTCTCGCCCTTAATCTCAATCCTGTTCCCAATCCGCCACCGCCAGACTTTCACTTCTGTCTATATATATGAAGCAATCCGGCTGCTTATGCGGATTTTTTTCAAAGCCCGCTTATGTTATTCCGGGATAGATGAAATCTTTCTCCCTTTTTACAGGTAACGGATGCTGTAAGAAGCCTCAAATGCCTGCTCCGGCTCCACTGCGTTCTCGTATGCCCGTTCCTCTAATGTGCCCTCAAAATCATCCGCATCACATCTTCCATACCAAGGTTCAATGCAGACAAACGGTGCGTCTTTTCCTTCCGGTGACCAGATCGCAAATAAAGGTGCATCAAAATCCATGGTCACATAAGGCTTTCCATCCGGTGTGACCAGTGAAACTTCCCCAGTCTGTTTTCCTTCCACCATATAAGTGCAGCGGTCAAAAAATCCCGGTGTAAAGTACACTTTCTCATCCTCCAATGGGATCACAATATCTTCACTCATTACTGCCAGTCCGGTATCCGATGTATTTCCATGATGATGCACTTCCTTTAGTCCTGCAAATTGCAGACCATATCCAAGCTTATTTTCTTCGCCGTTAAATGGGCATAAGAAAGCCGGATGTGCTCCAATGGAAAAATATAAGGTCTTTGTATCCGGATTTTCCACTTTCCACATGACTTTTAATTCATTGCCTGCCAGTTTGTATCCAATTTTTAATACAAATGCAAATGGATATTTTTTCATGGTTTCTTCGTCGGAATGTAAAGAAAACCAGATGGTATCCTCTGTCTGGGATTCCATGGTATGTTCCATATCCCTTGCAAAGCCGTGCTGCCCTATTGCATACGTTTTTCCGCCATAGCGGTACTCTTTATTTCTGCAGTTCCCCACAAACGGAAACAACACAGGGGAGGTTCTTCCCCAATATTTTTTGTCCGCATACCACATGTACTCTTTATCGTCGGATTTTCTCTTTACGGATTTTAGTTCTGCCCCAAAAGAATCGATCTCCACACGCAATGTGTCATTTTCCAAAACATATCTCATACACTCCATCTCCTTGTCATCTAAATATCGATAGGCGTTTGCAAAACTCATCCTACTCTTCTTTCAATTGTTCAAAATCAACAAAATTTTCGAAAACACGCTCCCGCTACGTGTCGCTGGTAACGGTACTAAGAAGCCAGTCACGATCAACATCGTACCTGCCTTCTAAGTACCAATCGAACTTGTTCGATTTTGGCTCACCCAGTGTTTTCTCAAGCTTTTGTTAATTTTTCACAATTCAATTTAGATTTTCATGAGTTTCGCAATTGTCTAAAAATATCGTAGATGGCAGAAAACACAATTGTTTTCGCAATCACCTACGATATGAAACTCAATTTTATAATTCGCAGTTGTTGACAGTTCTTGGGAACGGGATAACGTCACGGATATTGGACATACCTGTCAGGTACATGACGCAGCGCTCAAATCCAAGTCCGAATCCTGCATGTCTTGCAGAACCGTATTTACGGAGGTCAAGATAGAAGCTGTAATCTTCCTCTTTCAGTCCAAGTTCATTGATCCTTGCAAGTAATTTTTCGTAATCATCCTCTCTCTGGCTTCCTCCGATGATCTCACCGATGCCAGGAACCAGACAGTCTACTGCTGCAACTGTTTTTCCGTCCGGATTCAGCTTCATGTAGAAAGCTTTGATCTCCTTTGGATAATCAGTTACAAATACCGGGCGTTTGAATACCTGCTCAGTCAGATAACGCTCATGCTCGGTCTGAAGATCGCAGCCCCAGGATACTTTGTAATCAAATTTATCGTTGTTCTTCTCTAAAATCTCAACTGCTTCTGTATAAGTCACACGTGCGAAATCAGAGTTTGCAACATGCTGTAATCTCTCTAACAGCCCTTTATCGATAAAGCTGTTGAAGAATGCCATCTCTTCCGGTGCATTCTCTAATACATAGTTGATGACATATTTTAACATGCTCTCAGCTAAGATCATGTCATCCTCTAAATCTGCAAATGCGATCTCCGGCTCAATCATCCAGAACTCTGCTGCATGTCTTGTCGTGTTGGAGTTTTCTGCACGGAAAGTAGGTCCAAAGGTATAGATGTTCTTAAATGCCATCGCATAAGTCTCACCGTTCAGCTGTCCGCTTACGGTAAGATTAGTCGGTTTATTGAAGAAGTCTTTGCTGTAATCTACTTTTCCATCCTCTGTCATTGGAAGATTGTTCATGTCAAGTGTGGTTACCTGGAACATCTCGCCGGCGCCCTCACAATCGCTTCCGGTGATCAGTGGTGTGTGCACGTACACGAAATCCCTCTCCTGGAAAAATTTATGGATTGCATAAGCACAGAGAGAACGTACACGGAACACTGCCTCAAATGTATTGGTTCTCGGTCTTAAGTGTGAAATTGTTCTTAAATATTCAAAGCTGTGTTTTTTCTTCTGTAATGGATAATCCGGTGTAGAAGGACCTTCTACTTCCACTTTTTCAGCCTGAATTTCAAATGGCTGTTTTGTGCCAGGAGTTGCAACTAATTTACCGGTAACGATAATCGCTGCTCCGACATTTAATTTTTCTACCTCTTCAAAATTTTCCAGAACATCGGAATAAACAACCTGAACCGGCTCAAAAAAAGTTCCGTCGTTTACCACGATAAATCCAAAGTTTTTGGAGTTACGGATGTTTCTCACCCAGCCACCGATCGTGATGGTCTGATCCACATACTCATCCTGTCTGCGGAATAAATCTCTTACATTTACTAATTCCATTTTTCTACTCTCCCTTTCTCTCATCAACGTCTGTCGACTCTTTTATGATCTCATACCATTGTTTCGGTATCATTTTCTTATTCTTCTGTGCTGTCTGTAGATTCTGTACTTTCCACAGATTCTGTCGTTTCTTCTACTGCGTTCTCCGTAACCTCTGCTGTCTCTGCCAATTTATCTAAAACTAATCCTGCAAGATAAATCACACGGATCTGATTCTTTCCGTAAACAGAATCGCCATAACCATAGTTACTATATAACGTATCAGCATCACCGAAACCGCCGCTGCTTACGATCGTGCTTACATAATCTTCAAACTCCGTATCGTCAATCTGGATATCTTCTTTTTCTGCAATGGCTTTTACGATCAGTTCTAACCTGATACTGCTCTCCACACTGTCAGACCATTCCTGCTCGATGCTCTCTTCTGTATAGCCGTAAGAGCTGAGTACCGTTTCCATCTGGCTCTCATCCCCGGAGCAATAACGGTCAATGAAATTGGCACGGATCGCTTCGATCACATCAGATCTGTAATCTGCCGGCATATCAACGGTACAATTTTCTAACAGATAATCCTCCAAAGCGGAGTAAATATCATTTTTATGAGTGCTCTCTGCGCTGGACTCCAGATACTGGCGTACCTGCTTGTACACTCCATCCACGGAATCCGCACCAAACTGTTTCGATGCAAATTCATCATCCATCGTATCCATGGTCACTTCCTTCTGGATAGAATTAACCGTAAACGTAAATACAACTTCTTTTCCGGCAAGATCCGGATTATTCGGGTATTCATCCGGGAACGTCACATTAGAATCGATCACATCGCCTACTGATGCACCGATCAGCCCGTCCGTAAATCCATCAATGAAACCGGAACCGCTTGCGGAAGAATTGTTGGACACATCAATATTCTGATCCTCTGCTGTTCCACCGCCAAACGCCTCACCGTCTAATTTTCCGACATAGTCTACGTTTACAATGTCGCCCTCTTCCACTGTTGTCTTGTCCGGATCAGCCGTATAAAAAGGTCCGCCCTGTGTAAAAATCTTTTCCACATAATCAAGCACATCCTGATCTGTGACGTCATAATCTCCTGAAATCGTAACCGGGATTGCACTGTAGTCACACAATGTCACATAATCCGATCCCTTCAGATCATATTGTGCAAGCGGAACTGCCGGCACCTCTTCTGTGCTTTCGGTGTTCTCTACTGCTTCCGTTGCCTCAACTGATTCACCTTTGCTGCCGCATCCTGTCATGCTGATTGCTGTGGATACACACAATAAAAGTGCTAACACTCTCTTTTTCATTTAATCTTACCTTTCTTTTCCTCATTTCCTTTTCCGGCTTTTCTGCCGGAAATCCAAAAGACAGAGTCTGCCGTCTAACTTTTATAACATATCACAATTTTCCCTAAAATAAAAGGTATTTCCCCAAAATCACATTGCTTTTTCCAAAAATCAATGCTACAATAAAACACGAATTTGAAATTAGGGAGGATTTTCGTTGTGAGTCCAGTAACAATTGTATTATTAGTTATTTTAGCAGTGCTTATTGCTGCAACAATTGCTTTAATTTTCCTCGGAAAGAAAGCTCAGAAGAGAAAAGACGAGCAGGATGCACAGCTTGCTGCAACTGCACAGACTGTTACTATGTTGATTATTGATAAGAAGAGGATGCGTCTGAACCAGTCCGGTCTGCCACAGGCAGTCATTGACCAGACACCAAAGCTTATGCGCCGTTCCAAGCTTCCGATCGTAAAGGCTAAGGTCGGACCAAAGGTTATGACTCTGATCGCTGATGATGCATGTTTTGATATGATCCCTGTGAAAAAAGAAGTCAAAGCTACAGTAAGTGGTATTTATATCACGAAAGTTACCGGTGTCCGCGGTCCATTAGAGAAACCGGAAGGCAAAGTAAGCTGGAGAACCAAGTTAAAGAGAAAAGCTGAGAGCGCCAACAAAGAACTTCAGAAAGAGAAAAAATCCATGAATGAAGAAAAGGCCGCTAAGAAATCTAAGACAAAATAAGAATGGACAGGTAAGGCTTCCAGCCCGGAGGGGTTGGAAGCCTTTTTTCACTTCTTCCTTATTTCTTCAATACAAAGGAAGCTTTATTATCTGTCAAACTATCTTTTCCGATAAATATTTCGAATTCTCCTGCTTCGCTCTCATAGATTCCATTCTCCGTCAAGAAAAGAAGCTGTTGTTCTGTTATGGTAAAGACTACCTTCTTTTTCTCTCCCGGACGAAGCGTAACCTTCTTAAAATCTTTCAATTCTCTGACCGGACGCACTACAGAAGCCGCAATATCATGGATATAAAGCTGCAGGGTTTC
>ERZ773110.333-NODE-333-length-51734-cov-6.776195_pt1 | contig 51734 bp, 45 predicted proteins | sample MGYA00580568_ERZ773110 | MGnify/ENA primary metagenome ERZ773110 (study PRJEB29015, sample SAMEA2737870) | human gut metagenome | biome: human gut; feature: human-associated habitat; material: faeces | place: China | collected 2012 ... | reverse complement strand
TGGTATTTTATGAAAAGGGATATGAACAGAATAAAAAGTATGGAACAGAATTAGACGAAAATTGGAATAGATATGAGTTGAGATTTCGGCAGGAAATGGCGGTAAGTGTAGTACAGGCATTATTGAGATATAGAGATGTGGCAGGACTGGCAATGGAAGTATTAAACAGCAAAATACGATTTTTAGAAAAGCCGACAGACAGCACGACAACACGAAAAAGGCTTTATCCAACCTATCAAGCGTGGGCGGAACTGATGAAAGATATAGGCAAGGTGAAACTTACCATACAGCCACAGAAGAAAAGTTTGCAAAAGGTGTGGGAGTGGTTAGAAAAGTATGTTGCCCCGTCTTTGAAACTGTTTGCAGAGGTTGGGAAGATAGAGCAGAGAGATTATATCGGTAATCTTGTAAAAAATGGAGAAATGAATATCACACAGAAGCAGTTGTATGATGATTACATAAAAGCAAGAAAATTAGGCGAAAGGGGGTAATCGTATCGATAAAGCATTACTAAATATAAATGAATTTTGTGAGTATATGGGGATTGGGAAAACAAAGGCAAGAGAACTGTTGAACAATCCGAAAAATAGATTTACAGTACGCATTGGTAATCGGTTGTATGCAAATAAGAAATTACTTGATGAATGGCTGGAATATCAATGCAAAAGGGCTTGAAAAGAAAATGGGGTGTGGATATAATGAAAATTGAAATATTTACTTTACCATATTTCTTTCAGTAGAAGAAAGGAAAGTTGGTATGGGTAAAGATTTAAAGGGCAAAGAACTCGGTAAGGGAATTTCACAGAGAGCAGACGGACGCTATATTGCAAGATTTACAAGCAAAATAGGGAAACGAAAAACGCTTTATGATTTTAAACTGAATGAATTAAAACGGAAGTTGCGAGAAGCGGTTTATGAAGATGAACATGGTTTGAATGGCAACGGCGAAAGTATCACTTTAAACGCATGGTATATAACGTGGACGGAGTTGTATAAGAAGAAAACAGTTAAAATGACTACGATATATAAAAATCACAGTTACTATAACGCAAGAGTGAAGAACTCTATCGGAAAGATGTATTTGCAGGACATTAAAACATATCATGTTCAAAAATTCATAAATGAATTGATAGATAGCGGTCTTGCACATGGAACGGTGTCGAACATCAGATTTATGCTGAGTGATATGTTTGATAAAGCAGTATTGAGTGAATATATTAGAAAAAATCCATGTATCGGTGTGGAAATGCCAAAAGAAGTGAAAAAGGAAAGGCGTGTATTAACAAGAGAGGAGCAGGAAAAATTTTTTACATTTGCTTCTTCCTACATACACATCAATGTTCTAAAATTTGCCGTGACAACAGGTTGTAGGATTGGAGAAGTGCTTGGACTGAAATGGGAAGATTGTGACTTTGAAAGAAGAAAAATTACAATCAATAAGACAATCCATTATTCAAAGGCTTCCAGTCCTGTTGAGGGTTCGAAGTTTTTCTACACGACTGCAAAAACTATGTCTAGTAATCGAGCAATTCCGATGACAGATGAAGTGTATGAGATTTTACAAAATCAGAAGATAAAGCAGATAGAACAGAAGATGTGGAAACGCTCGATATGGAAACAGCATAAAGAATTTCAAAATTTGGTATTTACCTGTTCGGACGGTTCGCCGGTTTATTATTACAACGTTAATAGTGCAATCAAAGACTATGTAGCGAAAATCAATGTGATAGAGATTGAACTGGCAAAGGAAGAAAAGAGAGAGCCGAAGATATTTGAAGTGTTTACCTGTCACACTCTGCGACATACATATGCTACAAGGTGTTATGAAAATGGCGTAGACCAACAGGTAGTACAGAAACTTTTAGGTCATTCCACGTTGGCAATGACAACTGATTTATACACGCATGTTTCAGAAGAAAAGAAAAAAGAAGAAGTAGCCGAACTGAAAATATTGGCTTAAACTTGGAGTAAAAATGGAGTAAATCAGAAGATAGATAGCGAAAAACAGCGTAAAATCAATGTTTTCAAGTGGATATAAATATTGTAATGAAATACAGAGACTTTCGAATGAAATACTCCGTGATAAATCCTTACCGAACCAGATTTATTCACAGAGTCTTGTCAAGGTCATGCAGGAAAAAATCGATTTCTTCAAATCGAACAGTGGCATGAATTCGATTGATTACAATGCGGTTTCAGGTCAGCTTACTATATTAAACGGAAAACAGCAGATATTATGTCAGCGAGATGATCCGAAATTTAATCTGTTCAAAGAATTTGGAGTAATTGAAGAAGACGTTCAATATATTCGGGATTTGTTACATCAGACATCTGTGCAAAATAAAGAAATCTCTGTGCAGATAAAAGCAACGGTGGAGAATGACAGTCAGATGTACAAACTGAAATTGCATACATTGTGGTCGCCTATGAAGAAAGACGTATATATAGGAATTATCGGGTATTTTGACACTGTAAAACAGAAGAAATGAAAAGGAAATTCAGAGGAGGACTCATAATGAAAAAGAAAAAATGGAACAGAGTTTTGGCTGTGGCGGGAAGAGTGCGGAAAAGAAGATGCAGAAACAATCACGGTGTATTTATGGACCACAAATCTGTATGAGAAATGTGCACCATACATTCAGGAACAGCTCCCGGATATCAATGTTGAATTTGTAGTAGGGAACAATGACCTGGATTTCTACAGGTTTCTTAAGGAAAACGGTGGACTGTCGGATATTATAACCTGCTGTCGTTTTTCACTGCATGATGCAAGTCCGCTGAAAGACAGTCTGATGGATCTTTCCACAACTAATGTGGCAGGAGCTGTCTATGATACATATCTCAGTAGTTTTATGAATGAAGATGGAAGCGTAAACTGGCTTCCGGTGTGTGCAGATGCGCATGGCTTTGTAGTGAATAAAGACCTTTTTGAAAAATACGATATCCCGTTGCCAACAGATTATGAAAGCTTTGTCTCTGCCTGCGAGGCATTTGAAGAGGTGGGAATCCGTGGGTTTACTGCAGACTATTATTATGATTATACCTGTATGGAAACACTGCAGGGTCTGTCAGCATCAGAGCTGTCTTCTGTAGACGGACGCAAGTGGCGTACCACCTACAGTGCCCCGGATAATACAAAGAGAGAAGGCCTTGACAGTACTGTCTGGCCGAAGGCTTTTGAACGTATGGAGCAGTTCATCCAGGATCAGGGCATAAACACGACATTTCTTCCATTCTTTCAGGAGAACGGTGAAAAGTGGATTATGACTACGCCATATTTCCAGGTGGCTTTAAACCGTGATCTGACAAAAGATGAAACACGCAGAAAGAAAGCCCTGGAATGTGGCATGGATGGATTCTTATCCAAGCCAATAATTATTGAGGAATTGATCAGTACATTACAGAAGAATCTGGATCAGGTGTCAGGAGTATAAGAAAAGCCACATAAATAAAGGAAATAGAAGAATGAATAAAAGTAAAAAAAACTTAGCTGTATTATGCACATCTATATTTGTAATCCTGGGAATGTGGCTGATGTTATCAGTACACTGCCAGGCTGCTGAGACGAATAATGATGAAAAACAACAGACACAGACCATCCGTATCGGGGCATTTGAGGATACCTTCAATTATGTCGACAAAAATGGTGTCAGACGGGGTTATGGATACGAGCTCATGCAGGCTCTGGCAGGTTATACCGGATGGAAATTCGAGTATGTGAAATGTGACTGGTCCAACTGTTTTGATAAGCTTGAAAATGGTGAGATTGATATCATGGGTGATATCTCTTACACCGATGAACGTGCACAAAAGATGCTTTTCCCGGATGAACCGATGGGTGAGGAAAAATATATCCTTTATGCTGATTTATCGGATATGGATATTGAAACCTCTGATTTTAAGTCGCTGGATGGAAAACGTGTAGGCGTGCTCTTAGGCACAGAACCTGAAATCATGCTGACAGAATGGGAAAATAAGAATGGCATACATACAGAACATGTAAATGTGAATAATGATGATGATGTCGAAAAGAAATTAGCAAATCATGAGATCGACTGTTTTGTATCTCTGGAGGAATCTATCTGGTCTGAACAGGGAATATCATCCGTTACCACGATAGGTAAATCTGGCATATATTTTGCAATAAATAAAGAACGCAGCGATATCAAGACGAAGCTGGACTATGCTATGCGTCAGCTGGAACAGGACAGTCCTTTTTTTAAGGCAGATCTGTATAAGAAGTATTTTACGCTTGATTATATTCAGCTACTTACAGGTAAAGAAAAGGGCTGGGTGGAAGAGCATGGAGGTATCCAGATAGGATTTTTGAACAATGATCCGGCAATCTTTTCCATGGATAAAGAGACTGGAAAACTTACCGGTATGCTGGCGGAATATATCTCCTATGCCAAAGATTGTCTGGGAAATCAGACACTGGAATTTAATATACAGGCATATGATAATTATGACGAAATGATTCAGGCGCTGCAGAATCGTGAGATTGATGTTGCTTTTTATGCCGGCAGAAATCCTGATTTCGCAGAAAAAAATGGCTATGCACTTACAAACACAGCCTGGACCTACAGCCTGATGGCGGTAACTGATGAGAAAAACTTTGATGAGGATAAGGTGTATACAGTAGCTGTGCCAAAGGAAAAAGAAGCCTTGAAACAGTATATTGCTTTCAGCTATCCACAATGGAAGATTGTAGATTATGATTCGCTTGACGATGCTGCAGATATGGTCATCCAGGAAAAAGCAGACTGTTTCCTCATGGGAGCAAGCCAGGCGCTGATATATGATAACAGACAAAATTTCAAGAGTTTTCCACTTACAAATACAATGGAGGCATGCTTTGCAGTAAGAGGCGGAGAGGGAAGCCTTTTATCAATACTGAATAAAACCCTAAAGGCTATGCCATCTGATATGCTTACAAGTGCACTTGCTATCTATGACAGTACACCAGATAAGGTTACATTTTTGGATTTTTTAAAAGACAACATACTTGCTTTTTTTGTCACGGCAGGATTTTTCGTACTCAGCATCATTAGTATTATCCTCGTACTTTTACGGAAGGCAAGAAAAGCAGAAGCTGCCGCAAAGCTTGCTGCAAATGATACACAAAAGCTTAATGACAAATTGGAAATCGCTCTGAAAAAAGCAGAAGATGCCAGTTTCGCAAAGACCCGTTTCCTTAACAATATGTCCCATGACATCCGTACTCCTATGAATGCGATTCTGGGCTATGCACAGCTTATGGAGGATGAACTGAAAGAAAAGGATTTGCCTGAAATTTCAGAATACTTAAAAAAACTGCAGCAGTCAGGAAATCTTCTTCTGTCAATCATAAATAATGTACTTGATATGGCTCGGATTGAAAGTGGAAGAATGGAGATTGATGAGAACTATGGCATGATTGAAGATATCTGGCAGACCTTATTTGAAATATTTGATGATGAAGCAGAGAAAAAGAATATTGCACTTCATTATACGATAAATGTAGAACATGAGCACATACTGACAGATGTAACAAAGGTAAAAGAAATATTTGTTAATATTCTGAGCAATACCATGAAGTATACTCCATCCGGTGGTTCTGTTATGATAAACATAGATGAATTACCATGCAGTGGGCCTGGATATATGATAGTGAGGACCAGGGTGAGTGATACAGGAATTGGTATGAGTCAGGAGTATCTGACAAATATTTTCGAGGCATTCACGCGTGAGCGGAATACTACAAAGAGCAAAATTGCAGGAACCGGACTGGGAATGTCAATTGTCAAGAAATATGTTGAACTGCTTGGTGGAACAATAGATGTAGAGAGTGAGCTTGGAAAGGGCAGTACTTTTACAGTTACACTGAAACATAAGATAGCGGATGAAAACTATTATGTAAAAAATTATGCTGAAAATCCAGAAACATATAGTGAAATCCTTAAAGACAGGAAAATCCTTCTGGCAGAGGATAATGATCTGAATGCAGAGATTGCTGAGGCAATACTTGAACGTGCCGGTCTTAAGACAGAGCGTGTGGAGGATGGCATTCAGTGTGTAAATAAGATAGAAAAAATGCCGGCAGGCACATATGATATGATCCTAATGGATATTCAGATGCCGAAAATGAACGGTTATAAAGCAACACAGGCAATTAGACGCCTGCCAGATAAGGATAAAGCATACATACCGATCGTTGCAATGACAGCAAATGCATTTGAAGAAGATAAGAGAGATGCTTTTGCAGCCGGAATGAATGGTCATATCGCAAAGCCAATCTAGGTTGATAAACTGCTCTCGACATTGGCGGAAGTCTGGGGAAAGGAGATGACAGATGAAACGGATTGCCATGTGTGATGACAATTTCATACTGTTTTGTTATAATATTTTTTATCACATAATGTTTTTTATGCAATACAATAGTATAAGCACGCGTCTTTCTTTGCTCTTGCAGAAAGACATTTTCGTATATAACGAACAAAATATGTAATAGTAATGATTTACAGTATACCCTTTGTTATGTGACGGTATTAGATTACTATATCTGCAAAAAATCAGGCTGAAGGATACAGGGTGAGGAATATGAAACAGTTAATAATACCAGACAAAGTACAAAAAGAGATGCTGACAGATTTTATAATCATGGGGGAAACCAAGGGACTGATCGGTGGATATTGTGAGGATGAGTTTCCGGTTTGCTATGCCAATGAAGAAATGGCGCGGATGCTTGGTTACGATGCAGTGGAAGAACTGATTGAAGCAATTGACGGAAAAGTTATTAATACGATTCATCCCGATGACAGAGAACAGGTCATAAAGGATATCGGGGATGAGTATTATGAGGGATTAACTTATGAGACCACATATCGTATGCCGCGAAAAGACGGATCCTGCTTCTGGACGGTTGATAAAGGAAAAGTTGTACAGACAGAGGATGGGAAACTGGCTATTATCAGTGCCTGCTATGATATGACATCTTTTGTGGAACGGCATAAGAAACTGGAAGAGAAAAATATGCTGTCTCAGGCAACAATCGATAATATCCCTGGCGGCTATCACAGATGTTCCCTGGAGGAGGGACATCCATTCCTATATATCAGTAACAGGTTTCTTGCTATTCTTGGATGGACCAGAGAAGAGATCAGGACAATATTTGATAATAAATTTGACAATATGCTTCATCCGGATGACAGGAATCTTTCCTCTGATTACGTCACCCGTATTCTTGATACACGCGGACATGGATCGGAGAAGGATCAGATTTACCGGCTGCTTGGAAAGGACGGCTATCACTGGGTTACAGATGCCACAACGTTGGTAAAATCCGGTAATCAGACCTTCTTCCAGGGAAATATTACAGATTTTACGGATTTTGTTAAGGCAAAGGAAAAAAAAGAACAGGAGATAGAGCTTCAAAGAGAGATTATCGAAGGTCTTGGAAAAGAATATTTTTCTGTCCTGGCAGTAGAACTGGACAAAGATCGGGTGCTTTCTTATCGCGAGTCTGGGGAGAATGGGAAGATTATTTCAGATTTCTGCAGAAAATGTGGTAACAGATGGTCAAAAATAATTCCTTCTTATGCTGAGATGATGGTATCTGATAACACCAACGGAGAATTTGAAAATCAGCTGGGTCTGGAAACTCTGCGTTCACAGGAAAAGGATTATTCCATGACATACGAGTTTAAGTTGGAAACAGGGATTAATTATCATCAGGTAAGAGTGGCATTTGTAAAGAAAAAAGACGGTACAAGGATGGCTGTAGTCGGAACAAGAAATATTGACAGTCTGATAAAAAAAGAGCGTATGCAGGAAGAAAAGCTGAAAAAAGCATATGTTGCCGCAGAAAATGCCAATAAAGCCAAAACGGAATTTCTGAATAATATGTCCCATGATATTCGCACACCAATGAATGTGATCCTGGGATATAACCATCTGATGAAATCACAACTGACAGAATCGAAGCAGCTTGATTATCAGAAGAAAATTGAACAATCCGGGAAACTGTTATTGGCCATCATCAATAATGTGCTTGATATGGCCCGGATTGAAAGCGGAAAGATAAAAGTAGATGAGAATTATGAAAGAGTTGGTGAGGTAGTAGACGAAATCATAAGTACATTTTCATCTGAAGCGGAAGAAAAAGAAATCCATCTGAGCGGCAGCATGAAGGTCACACATAGAAATATCCTGTGCGATGGTACAAAAATCAGGGAAATCTATGTAAATCTTGTCAGTAATGCTATGAAATACACTCCAAGGGGTGGAAATGTAACGATCACTGTAGAAGAGCTGCCATGTGAAAAAGAAGGATATATGAAGGTAAAATCCGAGATAAAAGATACCGGTATTGGCATGAGTAAAGAATATCTTCCAACGTTATTCGAACCATTCAGTCGTGAACAGAATACAACCACCAGAAGAATCGGAGGGACCGGTCTTGGAATGCCAATCGTAAAGAAAATGGTCGATCTGATGGGTGGAAGCATTGAAGTAGCAAGTGAACTGGGAAAAGGAACCGTGTTTACGTTTACGCTGATGCATAAAATAGCTGACAGGAAATTCTACAGCCAGAAGACAGAAGCAGCAGAAACATCTGAGATGGGAAAAAATCTGAGTGGAAAGCATGTCCTGCTGGCGGAGGATAATGATCTGAATGCGGAAATTGCAGTGACAGTTCTGGAAGAAACAGGGATTGTTATCGAGCGTGTGGAAGACGGAATTCAGTGCGTGAACAGGGTAGCGCAGATGTCACCGGGTACTTATGATCTGATACTTATGGATATCCAGATGCCAAATATGGATGGATATCAGGCAGCCCAGTGTATCCGGCATTTAGATGATAAGATGAAGGCAGAGATCCCGATCATTGCCATGACAGCAAATGCCTTTGCGGAAGACAGGAAAAAGGCGTTTGATGCCGGCATGAATGGACACATTGCAAAACCCATTGATATTGAGAAACTGGGAGCGGTTATTCTTTCTGTATTGAATAAGCAGGAAAACTTACAGAATGGAAAGAACAACAGCATGAACGCAAACAGACTGCGTTCATGAGCAAGAAGCGAAAGCGGATTGCGAATGTCCGCTTTAATGGATAATAAAGAGGGAATGAATGAACAGAAAGATAGAAAAACTGACAGGAAAACAACTCAGGTAATAGAGGAAGAGAATAAAACAGTGAGAGTCGGGTATTTCCCATATGCCAATTTTCAGGAAGGCGGCTATGGGGAACACAAGCAGGGAGCAGTCCTCTAATATTTTGAATGGGGTTGTCCTTGCGCAGAACTCTGTTTCGGAAAAGAAAATGACCTTGCAGGATGTCCTTGCAGAGTATGCAGGCTTAGGAATTGTGGTTTCATTAGTGATTATTTTTGTACTACTTCTTCTGGTTTATTCCCTTTCAGTAAGCAGAAAAAAACAGATGGAAGCCCTGAAAGAAGCACAGAATGCAAATGCGGCGAATATTGCAAAAACGACGTTTCTGAACCATATGTCCCATGATATCAGGACACCAATGAATGCAATTATTGGATTCACGGATATTGCCATGAAGAAAAAAATCCTTATGTGATGGCAGATGAACTCAGAATCAGGGAAGTATTGCTCAACATTATTCCGGGGACGGTGTTTTTGATTGTGCTACCTTTTCTGCAAAAGTATAACTGACCTTTCCAAGAAGATCAGTTAACCGGTCCGCGCTTGTCAGTCTTTCGGAGGACTGAATGAAATAGTCGGAGAGCTGATAAGTTTCTTCCAAAAGAAGAGAGGCATCTGACATAACGTCACCCTCAGACAATGCCTGTCCGACAGAAGTAAGCTCTTCAAGTGAAAGCAGCTCTTCGTGCAGACAATAGTTGAGGTATTTTAACAATGAATCGGCCGCAGAAACCATACAGCAACGAGTAATGTCAGAGCTTCTGCTGCAGGAACGGCGAGCCATACTCCAGTCAAACCAAATTTCAAAGGCAGTACAATCAGAAATAAAAGTAATAGTAGGAATGAACGTAAAAATGTGATCAGACCGGAGAAATATCCTTTTCCATATGCCATCATTCGAATTGCAGCAAAAATATTAATTCCTGAAAATAGAAAACCAAGTCCATAAACTCTCATTCCGGACACTGCAATAGGAAATACAGGGCTGGATGTATCTGCGAAACAGGATACGGCAACTGGAGTAAGAAAGTAGGTCAGTGCATAAATGATGATCGGAGCTACTGCGAAAAAGCGACGAGCATAGCTTTCTAGTTTTCGGCAAATTCTTATTTTTCGGTCGCCATACGCATAACTCAGAGGTGGTGCCATGCCCATAGAAAAGCCAAAGTAGACACCGATAAACAAAAACTGCAGATACATGATGATGGAAACTGCGGCGACACCGTCTTCACCGGCAAAGGAGAGTGCAGTGCGGTTAAATACGATGGTTGTAACTGCAATAGCAAGTTGATTGACAAATTCGGATGCACCATTTAGCATACAGTGCATGGCTTCCCGTAAGGATAAGTTATGCAAGGTAAATGAAAGATACTTTTGTTTATGGATAAAATAATAAATTCCCATAGAAAATGATAATACCAGTCCAAGAATTGTTGCTAGTGCAGCACCATAGATTCCCATTTGCATTTGTCCGACCAGAATATAGTCCAAAACGATATTCAAAATACCACCGGACAGTGCAGTTATAAAGCTATATGTGGGGGCACCGTCCACTCGGATAAAATATGTAAACAGTTCCTTACCGATTACGACGGGAGCTGCCAAAAGCCACCAACGTGCGTATGTTTTACACCCTGCAATTGTCACGGGGGTTGCACCGAGTATGGTCAGAATTGCTGAGAGATTCGTAAGAATCATCAGGGAAACGAGGCATCCAAGCAAAATAGCTGCAAAAGAGCTGGCAGAAAAGGAGCGGTCTGCTTCCTTTTTTCTGTTTCCTCCAATGTACAAAGCTGTGACAGAGCTGCCGCCGGTAGCAAATACAAGTGCAATTCCGGTCAATACATTTACAATAGGATAAACAATGTTAATAGAAGCCAGTGCATTGGTTCCGACATATGTAGAAACAAAAATACCATCAATAATGGTATAGACTGTGTTAAATAATGATGTTAGATATGTCGGAACAATAAATTTTAATAGTTTTGTGAATCGAACTTCTTTTTCAGAAGCAAAAATTAAAACATTTTCCATAAAAATTTCCTCCCTTGATGGAAGTATAAACCTTAAAGTAGCTTGAAGGTCAATGTGAAAAATAGTATAGTGGATAAATAGTAGTAAGTTTTTAAACCAGGAAGGGAAGAATCATGGATAAAAAATTTCAAATTGGAGAAATAGCCCGTTTTTTTGATATGCCAGCATCTACGTTTAGGTATTGGGAGGATAAGGGGATTTTACATCCCAGAAAGAAAATTGAAAATCAATATCGGGAATATGCAATTGAAGATTTAATGACCATTTCAGATGTCATTTTTTATAAAAATCTTGGGTTAGAGTTAAAGGAAATTCGTGGAATGGATGCCGCAACGCCTGAGCAGCATGGAAAATTATTTTCTGAGAAACTTGTAGAATTGGAACATCAACAAGAACTGCTTGCACGTCGGATGGAGAAATTACGCTATCATATGAAGGCGTTGAAGACATTGGAGGAATTGAAAACACAGATATATCAAGAGTCTGATATTGATACAGCTTGCATTGTATCTTTTGACTTGATTGAAAGGGACAAGCTGCGTCAGTATATTGAAAATCCATATCTTTATTCACGGGTGCAGCATACGCAAACACTTCCACAGGAACAACGTGGGCTTACTATACCAGCGGAAATGAGTTCCTTATTTCCAAAATCCAGTATTCTTTGGCAAAAAAAGGCAAATCGATATGTAACTTTTTTGCTTAGGGAAGAAGTGACAGAGGGGTTTCCTAATAACCTGCACGAACACTTATCACGTATTCAGAAATCATACCGTACTGGTGCAATCATCAGCCGCTTTTTGCTCTGCGCTCAGGAAAACGGAAAGACATATGATTTCTATAAGACGTTTATAGAAATCATATGAAAGAGCAACATTTATAGCAACTGTGAAAGCACTGACCAACTACGAATGACTTAGTGATAATGACAATCTTAATGAATGCATAGCCGATATCATTACAAAGATTCATGCTGAACATCCAGATATAGAGAAATACATAGATTATTACACAAACAAAAGAGTTCAACGAAATCTTGGGGTGCTTACACCAATGGAATTCCATGAACGAAAACTAGAAAACGTCGCATAAACAACCCGGTACATAAACTGTACCGGGGAAGAAAAAAATTTCGTTATTTAATTTGTCTACTTGACGGGTAGCACACCAATTAAATCTCTTAAAACAGATGAAATCTCAATCAGAATTTGGAGGAGTTAATGATTATGTGGAATGAATTAGGCATAAGTGGAGGAACCGCAATTGTTATTTTGATCGCACTGTATTTCGTTATCAAATGGGCAGTGAAAAATGGTATTAAAGAAGCCTACAGTGCTATCACTGGAAAGAAAACGGATGAAGATGTCAGAAACGAAAAAGAACTCGGATTTGAGTTAGAAGATAAATAAAAGTTTGGAGAATTGAGAAAATCGTGAGCTGTTGAATGAATTTTTGAGGATTACGGAGGAAACAGTATGAAAAAATGCAAATATTGTGGTAAAAAACTAAAGGATAATTTTGAATTTTGTAACAGTAAATGTGAAAATTGTTATGAAAAGATGATGGATAAAGACAGCCATAAAATCAAGTATTTTATATTAGGCATTATTTTGGGTTTCGTAGTTATGTTTTATGGCATTATTTCTAACAATAATGTCTTCATAATAGGAATAGGAATTATAGTAATGGGTATGGATGTTGTTTTATTGCCATTTACAACTCCCGAAACAATAAATTTTCTAGGATATAAAAAGTCGAAATTTGCAGGAAGAATATCAGGTATATTGCTTATAATAGTTGGAGTATGGATGTGGTTTATTCAGTGATAAATTCTAGTTTGTATAATTGAAAAATTGAAAAACGCATAGACAACTGTGTCTATTAGTGAAAATACGACATTTCTCGCTTTGTGTCGTGTTATTTGCAGATAACAGATTCTATATTTGATGATGAAAGGAGGAGTTGAGGTGGACCAAGTAAAAATCGGGAATTTTTTAAAAAAACTTCGCAAAGAAAAAGGCATTACACAGGAGCAGTTGGCAGAAATATTAAATGTCTCTGGAAGGACCGTATCCAGATGGGAAACCGGAAACAATATGCCGGATATCAGTATTCTTGTGGATATTGCAGATTATTATGATATCAGCATTCCTGAGATTATCAGTGGAGAAAGGAAAAGCGAGATGATGAACGAAGAAGAAAGAAAAATTGCTAAAACAATGTCAGATTATGCAACTACAGAGAAAGAGAAGATTTTTAAGGAAATGAAGCTCCAAAGTGTCATGGGAGTTTGTGCATTGGTTCTATACTGGATTCTGCATGAAACAGGTGCATATATGTATAATGATGTGTTGGGAAAGCTTGCCGGCTATTGTGAGACCTTGGTATCTGTGTCAGTCATAATGATGGCAGCATTTACGACAGGATCTTTAAGCAAGGTGCGGAGCAAGAGTAGGAAAGTTTTTGTGTTCGAAAATTTCCCAAAACCTATGCAATTAGTTGTAACTGCAGTTGTTGCTTTTGGTGGAGCTGCTGTGATCAAGCTGGTACTGGTGTATTTTTTCGGCTTATAAGTATTTTCAAATTCGTATTACATACTATGGAAAAAGAACTTTTTGACATTTTCACAGATGCGTGATAATATGATTATAGAAAAAGAGCCGGGATCTTTGTTTTGGCACGCAGTGTACGAAACAGGGAAAGCCTACTGATGTCTGGGATTGACAGAACCAGAGAAATAACCTATTATAATTACAGAGATAAAGATTTTTACATGGGAAGCTTAGCCTTCCCATATTTTACTTTATAGGAAATGTTCAATAACAGAAAGTTACTCTGCAATATTTTCCTATATTATGAAAAGGATGAGGTTTGTATAATGAAAAAAGAAAAAGGAAATGTCATCGCTCTTCTGCCAATTGGTGTATTTCTCATACTGTACCTTGGTCTGGGAATTTTATTTGAATATATAATGAAGATTCCGATGGGATTTTATAATGTACCGATCGTGGTTGCATTTCTTACTGCGATTCTGGTTGCCTGTTTGCAGAACAGAGCAGTAAATTTTGACAGGAAACTGGAAATTATGGCACATGGTGTTGGGGACAAAAACATCATTACAATGCTTTTAATCTTCCTAGCAGCAGGATCCTTTGTTGGTGTGGTTGGAAGAAATAGTGCAGAAAGTGTAGCATATTTTATGCTGACACTGATACCGGCAAGATTTTCTGTAGCAGTTTTATTTGTGGTTGCCTGTTTTGTCTCTGTAGCGATGGGGACTTCTGTTGGAACGATTACACTTCTGGTACCAATCGCGGCAGCTGTTTCCAGTGCATCAGATTTTGATCTTGCATTTTGTGTTGCATCGGTTATGGGTGGAGCAATGTTTGGAGATAATCTTTCTTTCATTTCGGATACGACGATTGCGGCATGCAATGGACAGGGCTGTGAGATGAAAGATAAGTTCAGAGAAAACTTCTGGATTGCATTTCCGGCGGCTGTTGCAACTCTGGTCATAATCCTGATTCTGTCGTTTCAGACGGAGATCCAGGGACATATCAGTCAGGATTATCATTTACTTCAGGTGTTACCGTATGTATTGGTGCTGATTGGCGGTATTATCGGAATCAATGTTTTTGTGGTGCTTCTTACTGGAATTGTTTCCGGAGCAATCATCATGCTTGCAGGAGGGCATATCACTCCGGTGGAACTTCTGACCAATATGGGATCAGGCGTATCAGGAATGTTTGAAACCTGTATGGTTGCGATTCTGGTGGCAGCGATGTGTGCCCTGATTCGTGAATACGGTGGTTTTGATGCACTTCTTAACTGGATTCACAAAATTTTCCACGGAAAGAAGGGTGGCCAGCTTGGCATGGGACTCCTTGTCGGTACCATGGATATTGCGACTGCAAATAATACGGTAGCTATCGTCATGGCAAATCCGATCGCCAAAGAGATGGCACAGGAGTATGGAATCACACCCCAAAAGACTGCCTCCTTACTGGATACTTTTTCCTGTATCTTTCAGGGAATCATTCCATATGGTGCACAGATGCTTGTGGCAATTTCTGCAGTCAATGAGTTGGGTGGAGAACTTTCTGCTTTTCAGATCATACCGAAGCTTTTTTATCCAATGTTTCTTCTGCTTGCATCCATTATTACTATAATAAGAAGTGATTCATGATGCGCAGCAGGTGACAGAATACGTGAATGAACTAAAAACAGAAATTTTCAAAAAACACTTGACCTTCCACCTTATGGAAGCTGTATAAAACAGATACAGACAGGGAGTTGAACGATTTCCGGAACTGTCGGGAAAGTAAGAGGTAGCACGATGAAAATCAAACAGGTGGAAGAACTTGTGGGAATCACAAGAAAGAATATTCGGTTTTATGAAGATCAGGGACTCCTGAATGTGGAGCGTGCAGAAAACGGATACAGGGAATATCATCAGGCGGATGTTATCCGGCTTCAGGAGATTAAATTATTCCGCAAGATGGACATTTCCATAGAAGAAATGAAACTTCTCTTCGAAAAAAAGAAAAGCCTGCAAATCTGTTTGGAACAACATCTGAAAGAACTGGATCATCGTAAAGAAGGTCTTTCGAAGATGCAGGACATGTGCGAGCGACTGATCTTGGAACACCGGTCACTGGAATCTCTGAATGCAGAGGACTGTCTGGAAGAAATCGAGCAGATGGAGAAAGAAGGTGCAAAGTTTATGAACGTAAACAAAACGGATGTCCACAATAAGAAAAGAAAAGGAGCAATCATAGGTGCAGCAGTTATGACACTGCTTATGCTTCTTACGATCATAATTATATTCTGGGCAAACATACAGGATCCGATTCCGACAGGATTGTTTTTGCTGCTGGAGGGAATTCCGATAGTGATCATTGTGGGAACGCTCATAGCACTTGCAGGAAGAATGAAAGAAATCGAAGGAGGAGAAGAAGATGAAGCTTCTAAGTATTGAATATATTCCAGGTGTGGATTTTGAGCCACTGGGAATCGTAAAAGGAACTGTTGTACAGACAAAAAATGTCGGCAGAGATTTTATGGCAGGTATGAAAACACTTGTTGGCGGGGAAATCGTAGGATACACAGAAATGCTGAATGAGGCGAGGCAGATTGCCACGAAGCGTATGGTAGATGAAGCCAAAGAAATGGATGCAGATGCGGTGATTGGTGTGAAGTATGGATCTTCACAGGTTATGTCAGGGGCAGCAGAAGTGATCGCTTATGGAACTGCAGTGAAATATAAATAAAAAGATCGTCAGACAGATATAAAAAAGAATACAGAACAGATTGGAGATCTCACATCATAGTCAAAGGTGGTGTGAGATTTTTTTTAATTGAATAGTAATGTATATAATGTTTCGTAAGATATGGGTGATATCTTAGAAATAGGATGAAAACATATGCCAAACCATGTATAATAGGAATAATGGATGAATCAAAAGAAATAAAAACGGATGAGGAATTTAAATGGAAGGAAATTTAACAAAAGGTCCTATTTTGAGGACACTGACGAAGCTTGCGATTCCAATCATGGCATCGTCATTTCTTGGGACTTTATATAACATTACAGATATGGCATGGATTGGGCTGTTGGGCTCGAAGGCCGTTGCCGGAGTTGGTGTGGGAGGCATGTTTACCTGGTTTTCACAGGGATTGGCTGCCATGGCTCGAATGGGAGGACAGGTACAGGTTGCACAATGTATCGGTCGTGGTGAAAAAGAAAAAGCACATGGTTTTGCGCAGACAGCGGTGCAGTTGGCTGCCTTTATGGGGATGGCATATGCGCTTCTGTCGCTTGTGTTTACGAAACAGATGGTAGGATTTTTCCAGCTTGCAGATGCAGAGGCACATGCAGCGGCCATGTCCTATACAAAGATTGCATGTGGGTTGATTGTATTTTCCTTTATGACGCTGACGCTTACAGGCCTTTATACAGCTCAGGGTGATTCAAAAACACCGTTTCTGGCGAATCTGATTGGACTTGTGACGAATATGATCCTGGATCCGGTCCTGATTCTCGGACCAGGACCATTTCCGAAGCTTGGGGTGACAGGTGCAGCGATTGCAACGGTGACAGCGCAGGCAATTGTTATGAGTATTATGGCCCTTGCAGTTATCATACGGAAAAAAGAAAATGTACTGAAAGGGATTCATCTTTTGGCTAAAATCCCACGCGAATATCTGGGAGGAATCTGCAGAATCGGAATTCCAACAGCTGTTCAGGGAATGGCGTACTGTGCGATTTCCATGGTTCTGACACGAATGGTATCGGGATATGGCGCAGAAGCAGTTGCAACACAGAGAGTCGGCGGTCAGATTGAGTCAATTTCCTGGAATACCGCGGATGGTTTTGCTGCAGCTTTGAATGCGTTTATCGCACAGAATTATGGAGCAGGGAAAATGGACCGTGTAAAAAAAGGTTACAGAGCCTCTTTATGGACAGTCGGTATCTGGGGAATATTGATCACGCTCGCATTTGTCTGTTTCCCGAGACCAATCGCAGAGATCTTTTTCCATGAACCGAAAGCAATTACAACAGCAGTCGGTTACCTGATCATCATTGGCTTCAGTGAAGCATTCATGTGTGTGGAACTCACAACGGTCGGAGCATTGTCCGGACTTGGAAGAACAAAACTTTGCAGTATTATCAGTATTACATTCACCAGTGCGAGAATCCCGCTTGCAATCATTCTTGGAGGTCTTATGGGACTCAGTGGAATCTGGTGGGCTCTCTCTGCAACATCGATTGTCAAAGGAATCATATTCACCTGTACATTTTTCTGGATCACCAGGAAGAGAGGATAAAGCATATGAAAACAGCAAAAAAAATTTTTAAAATTGTTGGAATCATTCTTGGAGTTATCATACTTGCACTGATCGGATATATCATTTATTTATTTGCAAGTTATCATCGGCTTGAGGACAATCTGCCACTTGAGGTGGAATCCCATGCAGCAGACGCGGAACTTACAACAGAAAAAGAATATTCCGCACTTACATATAATATCGGATTTGGCGCATATACACCGGATTTCAGCTTCTTTATGGACGGTGGCAAGTCTTCCTGGGCGAAGAGCAAAGACAGTGTGCTAAAAACGGTTCAGGGGACAGGGGAGCTTATTGCTTCTTATGATCCGGATTTTGTACTTATTGAGGAAGTGGACTTGAACTCCACGAGAAGCTATCATGTAAACGAATACACAATCTTGAAAGAATGTCTGGCAGATTATGACACGGTATTTGCACAGAACTATGATTCGGCATTTTTGTTCTATCCATTTACCCAGCCACATGGTAAGAGCAGATCAGGTCTGGCCCTGTTTTCCAGATATCCGGTGACGGATTCTTTGAGAAGAAGTTTTCCGGTATCTACCTCATTCAGTAAATTCTTTGATCTGGACCGCTGCTACAGTATTTCCAGAGTTCCGGTCGATAACGGTAAAGAACTTGTGATCTTTGAGCTACATATGTCTGCATATGGAAACAGCGATGCGATTCGTGAAGGACAGATACGTATGCTGTCTGAGGATATGCAGAAAGAATATGAAGCAGGAAATTATGTGCTTTGTGGTGGTGATTTCAACCATGATCTGAAAGCAGCAGAGGATGACTCTGCAGATAAAGAGTCCTGGGCATACCCTTTCCCGAGAGAAGAACTTCCGGAACATTTTGCGTTCTGCATAGATCAACTGACCGCGCAGGAAAAAAATGACCTTTGGGACAGTGCTCGTAATGCAGATATGGAGTACGTGCCGGGAGTGACTTACACCGTTACATTGGATGGATTTATTATATCTGATAATATAGAATGCGTTTCTTATGAGGACATCAATACAGGATATTCTTACTCCGACCACGATCCGGTATACTTGAAATTCAGACTGAAATAAAATAGCATTCTTATAAAAATAAGAAGGAGAGACATCAGATGAAATTTTTGTTTGCTTCTGATTCATTTAAGGGAACTTTGTCTTCTCCCAAAATAGCAGAATTACTTACACAGGCAGCCCGGGAGATATTCCCGGACTGTGTCTGCGACAGCATAGAAGTAGCAGATGGCGGAGAAGGAACAACAGAAGCAGTACTTTCAGCAGTCAAAGGAACAACAATTCCCTTGAAAGTGCACGGACCTTTATGGGAAGAATTGACATGCAGCTATGGTATGCTGGATGAAAAACGGGCAGTTATGGAAATGGCTGCGGCATCTGGCCTTCCGCTGGTTCCGGATGAGAAACGGGATCCGAGATATACAACTTCTTATGGAACGGGTGAGATGATACGGGATGCTCTGGAGAGAGGATTTCGTGATATTTCCATAGCGATTGGAGGTTCTGCTACCAATGATGGTGGAATTGGATGCATCCGTGCTCTGGGAGGTCGTTTTCTGGATGAAAATGGCGAAGAACTGAAAGGCTGTGGAGGAGATCTCATTAAAATAAAAAAGATTGATATATCCGGACTGAATCCGCTGATCAAAGAATGCAGATTTACAGTTATGTGTGATGTGACCAATCCACTTTGTGGTAAAGACGGTGCAACTTATACATTTGGCCGTCAAAAGGGCGCAACACCTGAGATTCAGGATGAACTGGAAAAAGGTATGTGCAACTATCGTGATATCATCCAAAAGCAATTTGGTATGGATATGGATAACGTAAAAGGTGCCGGAGCTGCCGGTGGCCTTGGAGCCGCTTTGATGGTATTTCTGAATGGCACATTGAAATCAGGAATTGAAACAGTCCTTGATCTGGTTGACTTTGACAGACGCCTGGAAGGGGTAGATGTAGTAGTTACCGGAGAGGGAGCTACAGACTGGCAGTCCGTATTTGGAAAAGTCATGCAGGGCATCGGTATACACTGCAAGGCACATGGTATACCGGCGGTGGCAATTGTCGGAAGTATGGGCAAGGGGGCAGAAGATATTTTTGAATATGGAATAGAGTCGATGATTACGACTATTAATGGTGTTATGACACTTCCGGAAGCATTGGATCATGCGGAAGAATTGTATCTTGGAGCGGCCAGACGGCTGTTTCGTATGCTGCGTGCAGGAAGGAAACTCTCAGTTGCTGTGAACGGAGTGAACAGTAACGACTCTCATAAGAGCGCAGAGTAATTAATATAGGTTTCCTTGAGGTTGTCAGGCGGTTATGGTATACTGAGTCTAGCAAAATTTTAATGGGGTTTTTATCAAAAAGAGGAGGTTTTTACAATGAGAGAAGTAAAAGCGATCAAGATCAACGTAGCAGATTTTGCTCCATATGGAACATTTTGCAACATGACAGAGCCGGAAGGCTATCCATTACAGGGAGAAATCCATAAGTTCTATCCGGATCGTATTTCCGGAACTAGTATGGGAAGTATTGCATTTTCTCCAATTGCAGTTCGCAAAGATGAGAGGATTATCAAAGCAGCGGAATATCATACAACGACATGGGAAGGAATTGTAGCACTGGATGATGATATGATCATTCATGTAGCACCGGCATCCGGCGGTGTACCGGTTCCGGAACTTGCCAAAGCATTTATCGTACCGAAGGGATGCATGGTCAAGATTAATGCAGCAATCTGGCATCTCTGTCCACTTCCGCTGAGTAATGAGGAGCTTCATGCAATGATTATTCTTCCGGAATGCACCTATGCGAATGACTGTACCGTCGTTGATTTCGAAGAAAAAGACTGGTTCAAGATTACCGTATAAGTATAAAAATATATACTAAAAACTCCTCCAGACGAGCTGTTTCCCTAAAGAAAGCAACCGGTATGGAGGAGTTTTATTTACTGTCAGAGCATTTTGGGGACATTCAATATTAGAAGATCAGATCTGCAAATCCGGTAGATACCAGGAACAGGATCAGCATAACGATCGGTACCACATATCGAATCATAAAGCGATAAAGACCGGCACGTTTGAAGTGTTCGCCATTGCGTTCTACTTCGCCTATGATCCAGTTCGGACCAATTACCCATCCGATCAGAATACTGGTCAGAAGAGAGATAAACGGCATCAGGAAACTGTTACTGATATAGTCCATGACATCCAGAAGCTGCCCTACAGACCCATTTGGAAGTTTCAGTTCAAAGTACAGCTTGTTATATCCAAGGCAGATTACTACAGCTGTGATCAGAGAATAGATACCGACAGCCCCACACATTTTTTTACGTGGTTTGTGATAAAGTTCCATGCAGTTGGCAACCAGAGTTTCCATAACGGAGACGCAGGAGGTAAGTGCAGCAAATCCCATCATCAGAAAGAAAGCAATTGCTACAGGTCGTCCCAGAACCCCCATTGCATCAAATACTTTTGGCAGTGAAATGAAGATAAGGCTTGGTCCGGAAGCCATGCCGTCTGTGCCAAGAAATACAAATACAGCCGGGATGATCATCATTCCTGCAAGGAAAGCAACACCGGTATCAAAAATTTCAATCTGGTTTGTTGCTTTGTTCAGATTGACATCATTTTTAACATAGGAACCATATGTGATCATGATTCCCATGGAGACACTTAAGGAAAAGAAAAGCTGGCTCATTGCATCCAGAAGAATTTCCAGGAAACGTTTCACAGTGAGTCCACTGAAATCTGGTTTTACATAAAAAGCAAGTCCCTGCATACCGGTACGGACAGTTCCGTCTGCATCGGTATGTGTCAGTGTCAGTGAGAAAATCGCGATGATCAGAATCAGAAGAATCAGTCCTGGCATGATGATCTTGGAAAATTTTTCGATTCCTTTTTCTACACCGCGATATACGATCCATGCGGTCAGTGCAAGAAAGACCAGCATAAATACGATCGGTGCAATATCTGATGTGATGAAAGCTGTAAAATATCCATCAGTCGCAGCATCTTTTCCATCAGATATAATATAGCTAACAAAGTATTTCGTGATCCAGCCACCAATGACAGAGTAATAGGTCATGATCAGTGTTGGAACTAGAAATGTCAGTTTACCAAGAAATTTCCATTTCGGATTGAGCGCTTCAAAAGCCCTGAGCGCATTTTTCTTGGTTTTTCGACCGATTGCAACATCTGTTGTCAGTAATACAAATCCGAAGGTCAGTACCAGTACCAGATAGACCAGCAGGAATAATCCACCGCCGTCTTTGGCACAGAGATATGGGAACCTCCAGATATTTCCAACACCTACGGCACTTCCGGCAGCAGCCAGAACGAAGCCGATCGATCCGGAAAAACTACTTCCTTTTTCCTTCATTTTCAATTTCCCCTCTACATAAAGTTTAATTAAGGGCCAGAAAATACCTGACCCAATGTCTTTATTTTAACGCAAATAAGTATGTGTGTAAATGGTAGAAGTAGAGAGTTTTTTATATCAAAAATATGGAAAGAAATTCTCCGGCACATTCAGTGGAATTGTAAACAATAATTGTGAATACAGACAATATATGGCATAATAAATATAATGTTAATTGTAGATCTTTGGAAGAAAAGCAGGTGATCAAGTGGTTAACAAAGAGTTTTTGGTGAAGCAAGAATGTAGAATTCAAAAGGGAGATTCCGACTAAACGTGAAAAGTTTTTGAAAGATATCATAAAAAAGTTAAAGGATACCACAATATGAATGACAAGATAAAAGTCCTTTTTCTGGACATTGACAATACGCTTCTGGACTTTGATGCGGCCGCAGCCTGGGCAATGGAGCAGTGCTTTCAGAAAGCGGGACTGGAATATAAATCAGAAATGTTTGCTGCTTTTACAGAGGAAAATAATAAGATCTGGCAGCGTATCGAACGCAAAGAACTGACGATGGACGACCTGTTTTATGTGCGCTGGCAGGCAATTCTTGGGCATCTTGGACTGGAGGCAGACGGTGTTGAAATGGAAAAAGAATTCCGCGTACTTCTTAACTTAAGTGCTGTACCAGTTGAGGGGGCAGAAGAAATTCTTACATATTTGAAACAGCAAAAGTACTGTCTGTGTGCGGCAAGCAATGGGCCATATGATCAACAGATTAATCGCCTCAAAAAGGCAGATATGTTGAAATATTTTGCACATTGCTTTGTATCTGAGAAAGTCGGAGCAGATAAACCAAGTCAACGCTTCTTTGATGGTTGTTTGAAAGAACTTCCGGGAGTACGACCGGAGGAATGTATGATGATCGGAGATTCCCTGACCGCAGATATTACCGGTGGCAGGGCGTATGGAATGTCCACCTGCTGGTATGTGCCTTCTGTGGAAAAATACAGAGAAGAAAAAGAAAAAAGTGGAAAACCAGCGGACTACATCATTCATGATTTACTGGAATTAAAGAAGATTCTGTAGTAGTTCAAATTGACATGAGAGCACTGGGAGACTTATAATTTATCAGTCAGAAAAGTTATCTGAGAATGAAAGAATTACATATAGAAGGTGAAAAATGTCAACATCTATGACAAAGGGCAGCCCGCTGAAACTAATGCTTCAGTTTGCACTGCCGCTGTTGATGGGGAATCTCCTTCAGCAGACTTATAATATTATTGACGCGGCAATCGTAGGTCAGATTCTTGGCGCTGATGCGCTTGCAAGTGTTGGATCGAGCAGCAGTGTACAGTTTCTGGTTTTAGGCTTCTGTATTGGATGCTGTGCCGGTTTTGGCGTTCCTGTTGCCAGATATTTTGGCGCTGGGGATCATCGTACTATGCGAAATTACATATTTAATGGCGCGGTACTTACAGCAATTATTGCGGCAATCCTTATGATTGCCTGTTCGTTATCCTGTGGACAGATCCTGCATCTGCTTTCTGTTCCGGATGATATTTTTGGAAATGCGTATGTATATCTGATCGTCATTTTTATCGGAATACCATTTACACTGCTGTACAATTATCTGTCCAGCATTCTGCGTTCTGTAGGCGATAGCCGGACACCTTTCCTGTTCCTGGGGTTTTCAGCAGTCCTGAATATTTTCCTGGATCTGTTCTGTATTATTGTTTTGAAATGGGGCTGTATGGGAGCTGCGATCGCAACGATCACAGCACAGGCGATCAGTGGAATTCTCTGTTTCTTTTATATAAGAGGGAAGATGCAGCTTCTTCGCCTGGAGAAAGAAAACATGATCGTGCAAAAGGATGCGGTAAAGGAACTTCTGGGCATGGGACTTCCGATGGGATTTCAGTTCTCGATCACAGCAATCGGGAGTATGGTCATGCAGGCGGCGAACAATGGACTTGGAAGTATTTATGTTTCTGCTTTTACAGCGGCTATGCGTATTAAGCAGTTCCTTCTGTGTCCATTTGATGCGATTGGAACAGCAGCATCTGTATTCTGCAGTCAGAACCTTGGCGCGCGTCAGGCAGACAGGATTAAAAAGGGTGCACTTGAGGCAACGATCGCAGGATGCATTTATGGTTTTAGTGCCGGTCTGATACTGATTTTTTTCGGAAGACCACTTTCAATGATTTTCCTGAGTAAAAATGCGACTGCAGTTCTGGATGCATCTGCAAAATATCTGCGCTGTCTGGGATTCTTCTTCGGAATTCTTGGAATCCTCAATGTGTGCAGAATGGTGACGCAGGGGCTGGGATATTCCGGAAGAGCTATTTTCTCAGGTGTTATGGAAATGATCGGACGAGTAATTGTAAGTGTTGGATTTGTAGGAACTATGGGTTATACAGCAATCTGTTTTGCAGATCAGGCTGCATGGATAGCGGCCAGTTGTTATATTGGACCGACCTGCATCTGGTGTATCCGCCGTTCCATTAAATTACTGGAAGGAAAACAGGCATAAAATCCTGAAAAATAAATGAGGAGTAGATATGATCATGAAAGATTACAAAGCAGATGAGGGACTTCAGGGCAATGATAAAATAGAAAAAGCAATTGCCGGGCTTCAAAAAGAAACTACACAGGAGATGCTGGCGCATACACTTACCGTTATCCGCAGACGCATGAAAGATGCTGGTCAGCTTATCATTGCTGTAGAACCGCCCAGTGGTGACGGTCAGCTTCGCCTGGAAGCAGTCAGAACAGAAGATGGTAAGAACTGGTGGGTTGCATTTACCAGTTTTGAAGAGGAACTGAAAGGCGGCGGAAGCGTCAAATCAACGTTTTTGACGGATATCGACAAATTATTTGAACTGACTCTTCAGACAGATGAGATTGAAGGTGTGATTCTCAATCCATGGAACCGTACCATTATGTTGGACAAATATCTGATTGAGATTATTTTGGGAAAAACTGCATAAATTTTTCTATATGACAGATACTATCATCGTATTGCAAAATGAAAGAGAGGAAGCAGGTACGATGATATTAAAAGAAAAAGAACGCACAACGATTGAAGACTTACAGACACAGGAAAAAAGCTGCATTGAGAAATATGGCAGATATGCACAGCAGGCAAAAGATCCTGAGCTGAAAAATCTTTTTCAGACTTTACAGCAAAAAGAACGTGAACATTATGATTCTCTTGACTGTGTGCTGAGAGGAGAAGTTCCGCAGTGCAACTGTAATGACAGTGATGGACGAGATTATCAGCCAAAGGCAACTTACACAGCAATGAGTTCACCGGAGGATAAACAGCAGGATTCATTTCTTGCAACAGATTGTATTGCGACGGAAAAGCTGGTGTCAGGAGAATATAACTCAGAAGTATTTGCTTTTGGCGACAGCGGTGTGCGCAAGCTGCTTGCAGATATTCAGGTAGAAGAGCAGAATCACGCAGAAATGTTATATAAATACAAAATGGCCAATAATATGGCATAAAAAAGAGAGACTATGGCTCAAAACAATGAGTCACAGTCTCTTTTTGTGTATGGATATTAAAAAGATCAGCCCTCTGCATAATATTCTTTAAGGAAAGGAATGGAGAAAGTTTCCATTGCATCCTTAAGGTCTTCTATATTTCTAGGTCCATAAAGCGGCAGACAGGTGAAATCACGGCAGGTCAGATAGCCGAGAATCGCCTGCGTAAGAGAAATCTGGTATTCTTCCATTAGCCCGTGAAGGCCCTCTGCAATCTTGAGGTTTTCAGGAGTGTAGTATTCAGAATTTCTGACAGCATCAGCACCGCCGGCATATAATTTGTGGAAAAATCCACTGGCTACAGACATATATGGCATGGCCAGATTCTGTGGATTTTCTATATGATATTGCTGCATTTCTTGATCCATGATCTTCAATGTATCGTCTTCAAGAGGTTTCATGGAAGCAGAAGCAATATTAAACAGAGCTTCATTTGCGACAAAACCACGGTATCCTTTGGATGCTGCATAAGCATCGGCTTCTTTCATACGTGCAGTACTCCAGTTGGAGCATGCATAATAGCGAATCTTACCTTCTTTTCGAAATTCTTCCATAACTTCAATTAGTTCGCTGGCAGGAATCGCCTCATTATCTCTGTGATAAAAATAAACATCAATATAATCAGTACCAAGCGCGCGGAGAGAAAGTTCCAGATCGTGACGCATATTTTCTGCTGAAATCCGAGAAGCATGCATGTCCGGAACGGCAGGTGTCATATCCGGATGTCCGCCTTTGGAGACAAGAATAATGTCATGACGTTTCCCGCTTTCGCGAAGCCACTGTCCAAGTACACGTTCACTGCGGCCGATTTCAGAAGGAATCCAGTCGGCATATACGCGGGCAGTGTCATAAACGGTTCCGCCCATATCCAGAAAAGCATCAAAAATTCTGAAAGCATCCTCTCCATCCCATTTGATACCGGCATTTACGCAGCCCATTCCCATTGGAGAAAGCTCAAGGTCTGTGTTTTTAATCGTTATTTTTTTCATACTATATCCCTTTCCTGTTATGTGATACGAAAAAGAATCTGTTACGGTGCACATAGCAATCTTAATATAAGTTTATTATAACTATCTTTTAGATACAGGTCAAAGTTTTTTGAAAAATCATTTTTACAAAGATTTTACACGCATGTGATTATGCATTTTACTTTTCTCCCATATAATTGCAATTGTCAATGAGAAATATAAAAATTAAATAAAGCAAAATAAAGAGGAGATTTATCATTATGAAGAAAAAAGTTTTAGCAATCGTTACAGCAGCACTTATTGGAACAACCGCATTCGCAGCAACTGCAAGCGCAGCAAGCGGAACCATTGATGTTATATCCCGTGAAGACGGATCAGGAACAAGAGGAGCATTCATTGAACTGTTTGGAATCGAAGAGAAACAGGGAGATGAAAAAGTAGATATGACAACAGAAGATGCAAGCATTACAAACAGCACATCTGTTATGATGACAACAGTAGCTGGTGATGAGAATGCAATCGGATACATCTCACTTGGTTCTCTGAATGATACAGTAAAAGCAGTTAAGATCGATGGTGCTGAGGCATCAGCAGAAAATGTAGCAAACGATACATACAAAGTATCCCGTCCATTCAACATCATTACAACTGACAAACTCAGCGATGCAGCACAGGATTTTGAAAACTACATCATGAGTGCAGATGGACAGCAGATCGTTGAAGACAATGGATACATTAAAGTAGCAGATGATGCAAAAGCTTACGAGCAGAGCGATGCAGAAGGTAAAGTTGTAGTAGCTGGTTCTTCTTCTGTAACACCGGTTATGGAAAAACTGAAAGAAGCATATGAGAAAGCAAATGGCGGTAAGATCACTGTAGAAGTACAGCAGAGCGATTCCACAACAGGTATCACATCCGCAGCAGAAGGTATCTGTGATATTGGTATGGCATCCCGTGAACTGAAAGACGAAGAAACAAAAGAAAATCTTACAGCTACTGAGATTGCAAGAGATGGTATTGCAGTAGTAGTAAACAATGACAATGATATTGATGAACTGACAAGTGACCAGGTAAAAGCAATCTTCACAGGTGAAACAACAGATTGGGAAGACCTTGCGAAATAAGTAAGACCGATAGATATAGACTTAAGCAGGAAGCCCGGATTTCCGGGCTTCGTGTATGTCTGGTATTGTATATCAAAAGAAACACCAGTGGTGTTATCTGATGATGAGTATAAGAGAGGAAGAGTCCTGTATGAATAGATTTAAAGAACAGGCCATGAAAATTGTTTTTATGGTGGCTGCCTGTGCTTCAGTCTTGGCAGTATTTCTGATATGTTTGTTCCTTTTTGCCAATGGAATCCCGGCAATTGCCAAAATTGGACCGCTGAAATTTCTTCTTGGAACGGTATGGAAACCGTCCAATGACAAATTTGGAATTTTTCCAATGATCATTGCCAGTATTTATGTAACAGGTGGAGCGATTCTGGTTGGAGTTCCGATCGCCTTATTTACTTCAGTATTTATGGCTCGCTATTGTCCGAAAAAAATCTATCGTCCACTGAAATCCGGAATTGAGCTGATGGCAGGTGTTCCTTCTATCGTATATGGATTTTTCGGACTGGTACTTATGGTTCCACTGATCAGAAACACATTTGGCGGAACCGGAACCAGCTGGCTGGCGGCATCCCTCCTTCTGGGAATCATGATCCTGCCGACGATCATCGGACCTACAGAATCTGCACTTCGCAGTGTATCGGAAAGTTATTATGAAGGTTCGCTTGCACTGGGAGCAACAAAAGAAAGAAGTATTTTTGTGGTTATGCTTCCGGCAGCAAAATCCGGAATTCTGGCAGCAGTCGTTCTTGGTATTGGACGTGCGATCGGTGAAACCATGGCGGTGATCATGGTAGCCGGGAACCAGGCAAGAATGCCAGCCGGACTGCTCAAAGGTCTTCGTACCATGACTGCGAATATCGTAACTGAGATGGGATATGCAACAGGTCTTCACAGAGAAGCACTGATTGCAACAGGAGTTGTACTTTTCGTATTCATCCTGATCATCAACCTGAGTCTTTCTTTACTGAACAGGAGGTCAGAGAATGCAAACTAACGCAGCAGTAGCAGAACCGATGGTGGAAAAAATGAAAAAAAGAAATGAAACATCAGCAGCGGATCGAATTCGGTCTTATCTGCGTCATCCAGGATCAGGTGTACTTGCACTTCTTACGATTGGTGCAGCAGTTGTTACGTTTGCAGTCCTGATTTTCCTGGTGGCTTATATTCTGGTGAAAGGTATTCCATATCTGACACCAAGTTTATTCAGTCTGGAATATACATCAGAGAATGTTTCTCTGATGCCATCACTGATCAACACTTTTATTATGACAGCTTTGTCGCTGGTAATTGCAGCACCACTTGGGATCTTTGCTGCGATCTACCTTGTAGAATATGCAAAAAAAGGAAATAAACTGGTACAGGTGATTCGTATTACAGCAGAAACACTTTCTGGTATTCCTTCAATCGTATATGGCCTGTTTGGTATGCTGTTCTTTGTAACAGCGCTTCATTGGGGAATGTCTCTTCTGGCAGGTGCATGTACACTTGTTATCATGGTTCTTCCTTTGATCATGAGAACCGCTGAAGAAGCATTAAAGGCAGTTCCGGATTCTTACAGAGAAGCAAGTTTCGGACTTGGGGCCGGTAAGCTGCGTACAATCTTTACTATCGTACTTCCATCAGCAGTTCCTGGAATTCTGGCAGGAATCATCCTTGCAATCGGACGTATCATTGGAGAAACGGCAGCACTTCTCTATACATCAGGAACAGTTGCTCAGGTTCCGAATCTGATGGGATCCGGCCGTACACTGGCTCTTCATATGTATGTACTTTCCAGTGAAGGTCTTCATATGAATCAGGCATCTGCTACCGCAGTTGTAATTCTTTTATTTGTATTAATTATCAACGGTTTGTCCGGTATGGTGGCAAAACGTATCGCGAAAGGATAACAGAACATGAGTGATAATATCAAACTTTCAATTGAAGATATGAATCTTTTTTACGGAAATTTTCATGCACTGCATGACATCAATATGCATATTCCAGAAAAAGAGATTACCGCTTTTATCGGACCAAGTGGATGTGGAAAATCTACACTTCTGAAGTCTCTGAACCGTATGAATGACCTTGTAGAAGGCTGTAAGATCACCGGTAAAGTAGAACTTGACGGAGAAGATATTTATGGAGATATGGACGTAAACGTTCTTCGAAAAAGGGTCGGAATGGTATTCCAGAAGCCGAATCCGTTCCCGATGAGTATTTACGATAACGTTGCGTACGGACCGAGAACACATGGTATCCGTTCCAAGGCAAAACTCGACGAGATCGTAGAAAAATCTCTCCGTGATGCTGCCATCTGGGATGAAGTAAAAGACCGATTAAAGAAAAGTGCACTTGGTATGTCTGGCGGACAGCAGCAGAGGCTCTGTATTGCAAGAGCTCTCGCAGTAGAGCCGGAAGTTCTCCTGATGGATGAGCCGACCTCCGCACTTGATCCGATCTCAACCTCCAAGATTGAAGAGCTTGCAATGGAATTAAAAGGAAAATATACGATCGTGATCGTTACGCATAATATGCAGCAGGCGACTCGAATTTCCGATAAAACAGCGTTCTTCCTTCTGGGAGAAGTTGTAGAATTCAGCGATACAGATACTCTGTTTTCCATGCCAAAAGACAAGAGAACAGAGGACTATATTACAGGGAGGTTTGGTTGATTATGGCAACGCATTTCGAACGGCAGCTTGAAGAACTTCATGTACAGATCATTACAATGGGAAGCCTCTGTGAAAAGGTTATTTCACTTTCGAACAGAGCTATCCGCGGTGATAAATGTATCCAGGAAATCTTTGATACTGATAAGGAAATCGACACAAAAGAGCGCGAGATCGAGAACCTCTGTATGCGTATTCTGTTGCATCAGCAGCCGGTTGCAAGAGATCTGAGAGAGGTTTCTGCAGCACTGAAAATGATTTCAGATATGGAAAGAATTGGAGATCAGGCATCGGATATTGCGGATCTTTCCAAGTTCATTGAGGAAAATCATGTGCAGATTCCGGAACTGATCGGCAAGATGGCGGAGATGACAGTCGGCATGGTGACAGAAAGCGTAGATGCTTTTGTCAAGAGAGATCTGGACCTTTGTCGCAAAGTTATTGATGACGATGATCAGGTAGATGATGCATTTAATCAGATCAAAGAGGAGCTGGCAGAGCTTATGTATCAGAATCTGGATGCAAAAACAGGCCTTGATCTTCTTATGACTGCGAAATATATGGAACGAATCGGAGATCACGCAGTGAATATTGCAGAATGGGTTGAGTATGCAATTACTGGTGTTCACAGAAATAATGAACATCAATTAGGAGGTCATTGATGTGACAAAAAAGATTTTTAAATCAAACATACTGGTAGCTGCGGCTGTACTGATTTTTGGGATTGCATGTGTTATGGCAATCCTTTATCAGCATTTTGGAAAACAGATCAATACTGAGTTGAAAAAAGAAGCAACTTATCTGGTATATGGTGTAGAGGAGAATGGTATAGATTATCTGAAACAGATCAAAGAAAAAGATGACCGTATCACCTATATTGCGGAAGACGGAACGGTTCTCTATGATAATCAGGCCGATGCCGCAACCATGGAAAATCATGGTGACCGTAAGGAGATTCAGGAAGCACTGAAGACGGGCAGCGGCCATGCGGAACGTACTTCCAAAACCCTGTCGCAGAAAACTTTATACTATGCATTGCGACTGTCGGATAACAGTGTACTCAGGGTATCCAGTACGCAGTATTCTGTCTGGGTACTTCTTATGGAACTGGTACCACCACTTATAGGCATTGCTGTTGTGATGCTGATTCTGGCAGCAATTATGTCTGTGCATATGGCAAATAAGATCGTGGAGCCGATCAACAATGTAGATCTGGAGCATCCGGAAGAAAATCAGATTTATGAAGAAGTAGGACCGCTTCTCAGCAAGATTTACAAACAGAACCGACAGATCAAGAGTCAGCTGGAAGCAGCCCGACGGAATCAGGAAGAGTTTGGCATTATTACAGAAAACATGCAGGAAGGTCTTCTTGTTATTGACAGTTACACAATGATTCTTTCGGGCAATTCCAGCGCATGGAAGCTGTTTCAGTTAAAAGATCCAAAGATTGGTGACAGTGTGTATTCTCTGAACAGGAATGAAGATTTCCGTCTTTTGATCGAACAGGTACTGAAGGGACAACATGGAAGTGTTCTGCTTCATATGGGAAGTGAAGCCATTCAGATGATCGCAAACCCGGTAAACAGGGAACACAGAGTTGTGGGTGCGGTCATCCTTCTGATGAATGAAACAGAGAAGGTTGAGCGGGAACAGTTACGCAGAGAATTTTCTGCAAATGTATCTCATGAGCTGAAAACACCTCTGACTTCTATTTCTGGATTTGCAGAGATCATCCAGGACGGACTTGTCAAAGAAGAGGACATCAAGAAGTTTGCGGGCAGAATTTATAACGAAGCACAGCGTCTGATCACGCTGGTAGAAGATACGATCAAGGTTTCGCAGCTGGATGAGGGTGAAAATCCATATGAATGGGAGAAGTTGGATGCGTATACAATAGTGAAGGATGTCTGTGGCCGTTTGAGAGAAGTTGCAGAGAAGAAGAATGTACATCTCTATATAGACGGTGGCAAAACGATGCTTACGACGGTGCATCCAATTTTGGATGAGGTGATCTATAATCTATGCGACAATGGTATCAAGTATAATAAAGAGGATGGAACGGTAAGTATTCATCTTCGTGATCTGGGAGAAAATGTGGAGATTCGTGTCAAAGACAATGGAATCGGTATTCCGGGTGAAGACCAGAGCAGGGTATTTGAAAGATTTTACCGTGTGGATAAGAGCCATTCCAAGGCAATTGGCGGAACAGGACTGGGTCTTTCTATCGTCAAACACGGTGTGACCTTCCTTGGCGGTACACTGAAGATGGTCAGTGAGATTGGCAAAGGAACCGAGCTCACGATGACATTTCCGAAAGAACGAAAGGTAGTTTGAAAGAGCAAAAAAGATGCTGACATGCAATGCACGCCAGCATCTTTTTTGTCGTTAATAACAATAGGCGCCCTCATAGCTGTTGCAGGATTCTTTCTTATGGGAAAGATCCTTGCAGGAACTGCAGTGATCACAGAATTCCTGCTCATAACAGGTGGCGCAGACACAATTCCCACAGTGGCTGCGGTCATAGGCCGGAGTACAGGTGTAGGGAAGAGTATCTTTTTTCGCTTTTTCTTCCATATACGATTCACCTCTCCTGAAGTTACCGTTCGTTTCGTTCACAGTAACTTGCTGATACATTTCTGATACTGATATTATATCGCTGTACTTCAGGAGATTCAAGAAAATAATGATAGAAATTATCAAATTTTCAGAAGAATTTGAATACTTTATTTCGCTTCCCAGCGGCCGGAAGCACCGCATGGAAGTACCAGCCCATTGGAAGTTACCGGGAGTCCGATTTCCTGGGAATCGACATGTCCGTCAAATTCTTTCAGCTCTGTAGCCAACATATAAGTCAGCACAGCCGGAGCAAGTCCTGTAGTATAGGAGTTGATCAGGAAAAACAGCGGATTTGGACTTAAAAGCTTCACACACAGCTTGATGAGCGGATGAATTGCTTCTTCAATCTTCCAGATTTCACCTTTTGGTCCACGTCCGTACGATGGTGGATCCATGATGATCGCATCGTAGTGATTTCCACGGCGGATCTCACGTTCTACAAATTTCACACAGTCATCTACCAGCCAGCGGATCGGCGCTTCAGAAAGCCCAGATGCAGCTGCGTTTTCTTTGGCCCAGGTAACCATACCCTTGGAAGCGTCTACGTGTGTAACCTGTGCACCGGCAGCGGCAGCGGCCAGAGTTGCACCGCCTGTGTAAGCAAAAAGGTTCAGGACTTTGATCGGGCGTCCGGCTTTACGAATCTTATCACCGAACCAGTCCCAGTTGACAGCCTGCTCCGGGAAAAGCCCAGTGTGTTTGAAACTGAATGGTTTCAGATGGAAAGTAAGATCCTTGTAATGAAGATCCCACTGCTGCGGGAGATCAAAGAATTCCCATTCGCCGCCGCCCTTTTTGCTTCTGTGGTAGTGAGCATTCATGTTTTTCCATCCACGGCTTATCTTTGGGGTGTCCCAGATCACCTGTGGGTCCGGGCGTACCAGCGTGTATTTTCCCCAGCGTTCAAGTTTTTCACCGCAGGAAGTGTCAATTACTTCGTATTCTTTCCAGTCATTTGCAATCCACATATATGATAACCTTTCTTTGATAACCTGATTTGTATATTCTGCTTATTTAGTATAGGTGAAAGCTCGAAATTGTGCAAGTTTTTTATACGACGGGGACTTGACAATCAGTACTTTACCATACTAAAATATACAGGATAATGATTTAGCATAAAAGCTATATCAGAAAATCCATTATAAGATGAATGAATTTTGCCGGACAGTATTCTGGAAGCGGCACGAGGAGGACGAACAATGCAGAAATACAGTGAGATGAGCAAAGAACAGCTTCAGGATGTCAAGAAAGAGCTGGATCAGCAGTATGCAGAAATCAAGGCACAGGGACTTGCCCTTGATATGTCACGTGGTAAACCGTCAGTTGATCAGCTGAATATTTCCATGGATATGATGGATGTTCTGTCAAGCAGCACAGACCTGAGATGTGAGACAGGCGTTGACTGTCGTAACTATGGTGTAATGGATGGTATTCCGGAAGCTAAACGTCTTCTCGGAGAAATTTCTGAGGTTGATCCGGAACACATTATTATTTATGGAAACTCCAGCCTGAATGTTATGTTTGATACTGTATCACGTTCCATGACCCACGGTGTTATGGGAAACACTCCATGGTGCAAGCTGGATAAAGTAAAATTCCTCTGTCCGGTTCCAGGATATGATCGTCACTTTAAGATCACAGAGTTCTTCGGAATCGAAATGATCAATGTTCCGATGTCACCGGAAGGACCGGATATGGATATTGTAGAAAAACTGGTAAGTGAAGATCCGGCGATCAAAGGTATCTGGTGTGTACCGAAATATTCCAACCCGCAGGGATACACATATTCCGAAGAGACCGTTAAGCGTTTTGCAAATCTGAAACCGGCAGCACCGGATTTCCGTATTTACTGGGATAATGCTTACAGTGTACATCATCTTTATGATGACGAAAAAGACCAGGATTTCCTTCTTGAAATTTTGGATGAATGCGCAAAAGCCGGAAATCCGGACATGGTTTATAAATTTACATCTACATCCAAGATCAGCTTCCCGGGTTCTGGTATCGCAGCTCTGGCAGCATCTAAGGCAAACCTGGATGATATCCGCAAATACATTACCGTACAGACGATCGGACATGATAAACTGAATCAGCTTCGTCATGTAAAATTCTTCAAGGATCTTGAGGGTGTTCATGCACATATGAAAAAACATGCAGCAATCCTTCGTCCAAAGTTTGAAATGGTAGAGGCTACCCTTGAGAAGGAACTTGGCGGACTTGGAATCGGAGAATGGACAACACCAAAGGGTGGATATTTTATTTCCTTCGAATCCCTGGACGGATGTGCGAAAAAGATCGTAGCAATGGCAAAAGAAGCCGGCGTTGTTATGACTGGAGCAGGAGCTACCTATCCATATGGAAAGGATCCGAAAGACAGCAATATCCGTATTGCACCATCTTTCCCACCGATTGAAGAGCTTGAAAAAGCGGCACAGGTATTTGTCGTTTGCGTTAAACTTGCCAGTGTAGAGAAATTACTGGCTGAATAAAATTTCATATTTCCGAATGTTAAGGAGGCGCCATGGCGGAAAATAACAAGAGTATGGACAAAGGAAGAAAACTACTGATCGGTTTTATTATTGTACTGCTCCTGCTTACCGCAGGCGCCTACTTTTTTGGAGTTTATTATTTTACCGAGCATTTTCTTCCCGGCTCACAGGTGAATGGTTTTAACTGTTCTTATATGACAGAGAAGGAAGCAGAGAACCTGCTGGAACAGAAGACAGGGGTATATGCACTGGCAGTACAGACTAGAGGAAACGGACAGGAAGCAATCACAGCGGATGAAATTCAACTGAAATATACATCTGACGGCAGTGTAAATAAATTGCTTCACAAACAGAATCGTTTTAGCTGGTTTTTAGCATTCAGCCAGCAAATGACTTACGAGCTGCCTTCTTCTGTGTCTTATGATGAAAGCCTGTTTGAACAGAAAACTGCCAGTTTGAAATGTATGCAGGACAATGTAGAGCCGGTGGACGCGTATATAAAGGAAATCGATGATGGATTTGAAGTTGTTCCGGAAATTGAAGGAACAAAAATAGACCGTGATAAACTGATGGAGGACATCAAAAATGCTGTTACTACCGGCAGGACAGTTGCAAATCTGGAAGAAGACGGATGTTACATAAATCCGACCGTGTATGCAGATGATCTGACAAAAGACTGCCAGCAGATGAATGAACTTACGGATGTTGTGGTCACGTATGATTTCAGCGACCGCAAGGAAACAGTAGATCGGTCTGTGATCAAAAACTGGCTGACAAAGGACGAAAATGATGATCTGGTGCTGGATAAGGCGGTTATTGCAAATTATATTTCGGAGCTTGCGAAGAAGTATGACACTGTAGGCACAGAACGAACTTTTTCTACTTATGACAATCAGGAAATTACGGTATCCGGTGGAAATTATGGCTGGGTGATCGACCAGGAAAAAGAAACAGATGCATTATATCAGGACATCATGGACAAAAAGACAGAAGTACGGGAACCTGTTTATGAACAGGAAGCGCAGAGCCGTAATACAAATGATATCGGATATTCCTATATAGAAATTGACCTTACCCGTCAAAGAATGGTATTATATCAGAATGGATCCCCGATTGTGGATACTGGTTTTGCGGCAAGCAGCAGTACGCCGACAGGTGTTTACAGACTGGGTGACAAGCAGGAGGCTGCTTCTGTAGATTTCTGGATGCCTTTTACAGACAAACTTGGCATTTATGGAGATTCCGGTCTGGTCATTACAGGAACGGATTTGTCAGATGAAACTGGGGATTCTGGCGATTTTGGAAGCTCAGAGGAGAGTGTGGATTTTGGCTCCTCAGACAGCTGGATGAGTACAGAAGGCTGTATAGTGCTGCCGGAAGAGCAGGCGCAGACAATTTATCAGAATGTAGATTCTGGATTGCCGGTAGTTATATACTGATACCAGGGAGAAAAGATCTGAATCCATGTGAGCTTGCTCACAAGTGGATGAGTTAGAATATTATGTGAGGATGATGAGAAAATGAAAATTGTTGTATTAGCAGGTGGAACCAGCACAGAAAGGGATATTTCAATCGTATCTGGAACAGGAATCTGCGGAGCGTTGAGACAGAAAGGACATCAGGCAATTCTGGTAGATGTTTTCTGTGGTCAGGAAGAGGTAGACTGGGAAGATCCGTTCCCGGCAGAATATGATGTGGAAAAAGCAGCAGCTTATATCAGAGGATTTAATCTGCAGATGGCTGAACTGAAAAAAACAAGAAAAAATTTCTTTGGACCGAATGTCATCGATCTTTGTAAAAAAGCAGATTTTGTTTTCCTGGGACTTCATGGAGCCAACGGGGAGGACGGTAAGCTGCAGGGAGCATTTGATCTGATGGGTATTCCATATACCGGAACCGGATATCTGAGCAGTGCCATGGCAATGGATAAAGGTGTGACCAAGGCAATGTTCCAGATGAGAGGTGTTCCGACTCCGGCAGGTAAGGCCATGAAGAAAAAGGACCGTGTGGAAACGCCACAGGAGCTGGGAATGGATTTTCCGGTTGTTGTCAAGACATGCTGCGGTGGTTCCAGTATCGGTGTCTATATTGTTGATAACCAGGAAGACTACACGAAAGCACTGGATGGTGCATTCACTTATGAAAACGAAGTAGTTGTAGAGGAATTTGTAGAAGGTGTTGAATACACAGTTGCTGTTGTGGACGGTAAGGCATATCCGGTCGTTCAGATCGTTCCGGTACAGGGCTTCTATGATTATGAAAATAAATACAAACCAGGTGCAGTAAAAGAAACCTGTCCGGCGCCAATTTCAGAAGAACTGACAAAACGTCTTCAGGAAGCAGCCGTGGATGGTTATCATGCACTGGAGATGGAGAGCTATGCCCGTCTGGATTTCATTGTGACAAAAGATGAAAAAATCTACTGTCTGGAGGCAAATACGCTTCCGGGAATGACACCGACCAGCCTGATCCCGCAGGAAGCAGCGGTTCTGGGTATGGATTATCCGACACTGTGTGAAGAACTGATCAAAGTGTCTCAGAAAAAGTATGCTTAACAGACGAATATGTACCTGAATTGAGGTAACATATCAGGAGAGGAAATCAGAATGAAAAATCTTACTTTGAGAAATCTTACAAAAGTATGTAATGGCATCTGGCATGGCGACAATGCTCTGCTGGATCAGGAGATTTCTGCAATTACTACAGACAGCCGCAAGATTGAGAAAGACTGTCTGTTTGTGCCAATCGTGGGAGAGAGAGTCGATGCACACCGTTTTATTCCGGATGTGATGACGAAGGGAGCACTTGCAACACTTTCCGAGCGAGAACTGCCGGAGGCTGACTATGCATATATTCAGGTAGAAGCTTCTCTTCAGGCAGTTAAAGATATCGCAGAGTTTTATCTGGAACAGCTGCAGATTCCGGTTGTAGGTATTACGGGAAGCGTTGGAAAGACCAGCACCAAAGAAGTGATCGCATCCGTCCTGAAAGAAAAGTACCGCACTCTGAAAACACAGGGAAACTTTAATAATGAGCTCGGACTTCCTCTTACAGTATTCAGACTTCGTGATGAAGATCAGATTGCAGTTCTGGAAATGGGAATCAGTGATTTTGGCGAGATGGCCCGGCTGACAAAGATTGCAAAACCGGATACCTGTGTGATCACAAACATCGGTACCTGTCATCTGGAGAATCTGGGAGACAGAGACGGAGTCCTGAAAGCAAAGACAGAGATATTCCAGTCTATGAAGCCGAATGGACATATCGTTCTGAATGGTGACGATGATAAACTTATTACGGTCCGTGAGTACAATGGTGTGAAGCCGGTATTTTTTGGCTTGAACAGTGAACGTGATGTGTATGCCGATCAGATTGAAAGTAAGGGCCTGAAAGGGGTTGCCTGCCGTATCCATCTGGGAGAGGATGCTTTTGACGTACTCGTTCCGACTCCAGGAATACATATGGTCTACAATGCCCTGGCAGCTGCGGCTGTAGGACGAATTTATGGTCTGACGATCGAAGAGATCAGGAGAGGTATTGAAAGTCTTGAGACGATTCGAGGACGTTTCAAAATGATCGAGACAGATAAGTTCCTGGTCGTAGATGACTGCTACAATGCGAATCCGATGTCCATGAAGGCATCTCTGGATGTGCTTCATGATGGGGAAGGCCGCAGAGTGGCGATCCTTGGGGACATGGGAGAACTTGGTGAAGATGAAGCTGCACTTCACGAGGGTGTAGGCATACATGCAGCAACATGTGGAATTGATGCATGTGTATGTGTAGGAGATCTGGCTGTTCATATAGCAGAAGCGGCGCGCAAAGCGAATCCGGATTTCCCTGTATATTATGAAAAAACAAGAGAATCCCTTCTGGAGCATCTGAATGATTATGTACAGAAAGGCGATACGATTCTTGTAAAAGCTTCTCATTTTATGAAATTTGAAGAAGTCGTAAAAGCACTGGAAGAAATGTAACGGATAATTTAAAAAAGAAAATTTTTACGCAGGTGAGCCGGAAAGGTGTTACCTGCGTAAATTTTTGGCAGTTAAGAGGGGAGTTTTGCGAGAATTTGACGAACGATTTTTGTTTCATATAGGACGGGGCAGGTGTAGAATAGGCTTAACGGTAAATATTGTATTCAAGGAGGGACTTATGCTGGAACGAATCATGGACCTGCAGATCCTGCTCTATCTGATGACTGTTCTTGGAACAGCTGGAGCGATAGGGATGCTGGCAGTACACCTTACTTACAGAAGAACCCTGCGAAAGACAAAAGCGACAACAAACCTGAGAGAAAAATGGCTGAATCTGTGGAAGACACGAGATAAACTCCTGAATCGGATGAATTTCCTGGTATGGATTCCATCACTGCTATCTACTGTATGTCTGGGAATGTCGCTTTTTTTTATATCCAGAATCCGTGACAGCAGAGGACTTCCGATGAGCTATCTGTATATAGGGACTGCCGTGCCAATTGTTCTTCTTGTCCTCAGGCAGGCTCTGGATTTTAGCTTCAAAGAAGAACTGGTTATGAATTCACTTGCGGATTATATTCTGCAGGCGCGTTCCTGCAAAGAAAACCCACCGGCCGCCCGTAAATACGAACCGGTGCAGGCAGTACAGAAAACAGATCCGGTATTCAAAGAGGAAATGGTGGAGCGGATTGCTGCAAGTATCCGACAGACTGCGGCGACAGGAAGTCATTTCAGCAAGATGCTGAGTCCGGAGGAGGAAGAAATCATGAGAGAAATCATCCGGGAGTTTATGGAATAACCAGGATATTTCTTGTAGAGTCGGGAAGGATTTGTTATACTTTCGATGTAAAAAGTGGTCACTGTGGAAATCGAAAGTAACCAAAAAAGATTACGTAGGAGAGAAAAAGGCCGGAAGTATCAGACCTTTTGTAAAAACGATATGAATAAAAAAAGAGTTATATGGATTGAGCTGCTTCGTGTCATGGCGTGTATTGGAGTTATTGGCATTCATGCAGGCTCACAGCATTTTCGTGATATGCCACTGGATTCGTCTGTATGGGCGGTTTCAAACTTTTATCACGGGATCAACCGGTTTGCAGTAGCATCTTTTATTATGATCAGTGGATGTCTGTATCTTGACAGTAAGCGGACATGGAATCTCAGACGTTTGTGGAAAAGAAATATTCTGCCGATAGCTGCAGCATATATTTTCTGGCAGATGTTTTACGCAGTATACAGGATTATTACAAATGGAACGCTGGCGAAGGGCAGCAAAGCAGCCCTGGTCAAATTTATGGTATATATCAGTAAATCGTATTTCCATCTCTGGTATCTTCCAATGCTGATCGGACTTCTGATCATCACACCGATGCTATGGGAAATTGTAAACAGTGCCAGGGGAAAACAGTGGGAAGAGTATATGATCGTACTGTTTCTGGTGTTTCAGATCCTGCCATATACAATAAATTATTTTTCACTTCCATGGAAGGACCATATCATGGATATTCTGCAGACCGTGCAGCCGGAAATGGTTACCGGTTACATAGGATATTTTATACTGGGGCATTATCTGTCTCATTATGAGGTATCAAAGAAACTGGAATATCTGGTTTATGTACTGGGGGTAATATTGATTTTGGCAGCGATCGGCTTGTGTTACATCAGCTCACAGAAATCAGGAAAACCAATACAGTCATTTTATGAGAACTACACACTGGCAGGATTTTTCTGGGGAAGTTCGTTTTTTCTGTTTTTCAAAAACCATGTATCCAAGATCAAATGGAATGAAAAACAGGAAAAGAGGATCTGCTATCTGGGAAGCTGCACTTTTGGAATCTATCTGATCCATGCGCTTATCAGAGATATTCTTCACAGAATAGGAATTGACAGTATGATGATAAGTAATACTGCAATTGCGATTCCGCTTCTGATCACAATGATTTTTGTACTAAGTCTTGCTGCAGTTATGATCATTAAAAAGATTCCGCGAGTTAGTAAGTGGATCATATAAGAGTAGATATGTAAATAAAATAGAATCATTATTTCACAATAAAAAATCTGCCGGGGACAGGAGATGCCTGAACTTCGGCAGATTTTTTTAATCTTCTTCGATTACCTGAATTTCAAGATAATCAAACTCGATATGTTCAATAAAACTGTCCTGGCGAAATCTGGTCTTTGAATGGCGTTTGAAATCAGAAATATTACTTTTCAGCCAAATTGGGTTCTCCAGGTCAAAATCATAGCAGATTTCCTGCAGGGCATGAAAAATTTTGTGTGTTCTTGTATCTTCCGAGTCATCATCAATGACCAGATCTTTTAGCATGTGGTTGTCTTTCCACATTTTTCCCCATAAACGAAACATAATGCTGTACCTCCTGTAAGAAGTGATTTTATACTGAATCAGCAAAAACAATACTTTAAGTATAGCTATTCTTTATAGAGAAGTAAAGAAAATTTATTGCAGATTTTAGCGAGATAAAGTATAATAGTATTACTGTTCGCAGGTAGTATCCCGCGAGATGTTTTGCCATTATTCATGGCATAAATCGCAGAGCGGTAGATGCGTGATTTTTATGAATGGAGGAGTTACAATGAAGCTTTATGACAGTGGTATTTATCTGGTAAATGGCCGTGATATCGTAGAAGAAGAGAACATGACACAGCCGGTTTCCAGAGAAGAAGCAGCCAGAAATACAATGGCTTATGGTATCCTGGAAGCACACAATACTTCCGGAAATATGCAGAAACTGCAGATTAAATTTGACAAGCTGACATCTCATGATATTACATTTGTAGGTATTATTCAGACAGCACGTGCTTCAGGACTTGAGAAATTCCCGATTCCATATGTACTGACCAACTGCCACAATTCTCTTTGTGCAGTAGGTGGAACGATCAACGAAGATGATCATATGTTTGGACTTACCTGTGCTAAGAAATACGGTGGAGTTTATGTACCACCTCATCAGGCAGTCATCCATCAGTTCGCACGTGAAATGCTTGCCGGTGGCGGTAAGATGATCCTTGGTTCCGACAGTCATACTCGTTATGGTGCACTTGGCACCATGGCAATGGGTGAGGGTGGTGGAGAGCTTGTTAAACAGCTTCTTTCCCAGACCTATGATATTAATATGCCGGGTGTTGTAGCAATCTATCTGAAAGGGGAACCGCGTCCGGGTGTAGGACCACAGGACGTTGCACTGGCAATTATCGGTAAAGTATTTGCCAACGGCTATGTGAAGAATAAAGTTATGGAATTTGTAGGACCTGGAGTAGCCGGTCTGAGTGCAGATTTCCGTATCGGTATCGATGTCATGACGACGGAGACTACTTGTCTTTCCTCTATCTGGCAGACCGATGAGACGATTGAAGAGTTCTATGAGATCCATGGCAGAAAAGAAGATTATAAAGAACTGAAACCAGGTAAGGTAGCTTACTATGATGGATGTGTAGAAGTTGATTTAAGTGAGATCAAACCTATGATCGCCATGCCATTCCATCCGAGCAACACATATACCATTGATGAATTGAAAGCAAATCTTTATGATATTCTGGATGATGTTGAGAAAAAAGCGCAGATCAGCCTGGATGGTAAAGTACCTTATACACTGAAAGACAAAGTGATCGACGGACAGCTTTATGTGGATCAGGGAATCATTGCAGGATGCGCGGGCGGTGGATTTGAAAATATCTGCGCAGCAGCAGATATCCTTCGTGGTGCAAGCATTGGAGCTGATGCATTTACACTCAGTGTTTATCCGGCAAGTACTCCGATCTATATGGAACTTGCAAGAAATGGAGTCCTGGCAGATCTTCTTGAAACAGGTGCGGTTGTTAAGACTGCATTCTGCGGACCATGTTTTGGTGCAGGAGATACACCTGCAAACAATGCGTTCAGCATCCGTCATACCACCAGAAACTTCCCGAATCGTGAAGGCTCCAAGGTCCAGAATGGACAGATTTCTTCTGTTGCACTTATGGATGCAAGATCTATCGCAGCAACAGCAGCAAACAAAGGTTTCCTGACATCCGCGGAAGAATTTACCGGAAATTACAGACATCAGAAATACTTCTTTGATAAGACTATTTATGAGAATCGAATCTTTGACAGCAAGGGTGTTGCAGATCCAAGTGTAGAAATCCAGTTTGGCCCGAATATTAAAGACTGGCCGGAGATGCCGGCACTGGCAGAGAATCTGGTGCTTAAAGTGGTATCTGAGATTCATGATCCGGTTACTACGACAGATGAACTGATTCCGTCCGGAGAAACTTCTTCTTTCCGTTCCAATCCACTAGGACTGGCTGAGTTTACTCTTTCCCGTAAAGATCCGGCTTATGTTGGACGTGCAAAGGAAATTCAGAAGGCAGAGAAAGCTCTTGAAGCAGGTGAGTGCCCGGCAGAAGCGGTTCCGGAACTGAAACCGGTTATGGATGCGATCAGGGCACATTTTTCTGATGTCAGCAAGGAGAATATCGGCATTGGAAGTACGATCTTTGCGGTAAAACCTGGAGATGGTTCTGCACGTGAGCAGGCTGCATCATGCCAGAAAGTTCTTGGTGGATGGGCAAATATTGCCAATGAATATGCAACCAAACGTTATCGCTCCAATCTGATCAACTGGGGTATGCTTCCGTTCCTGATTCCTGCAGGAAACCTTCCATTTGCAAATGGAGATTACCTTTTCTTCCCACAGGTTCGCAAGGCAGTTGCAGACAAAGTAGACAGTATTACAGGATATGTAGTAAAAGCAGATGGACTGAAGGAATTTCAGGTAACACTTGGAGAACTGACGGATGATGAACGTGAGATCATTCTGAAAGGTTGTCTGATCAATTACAATAGAAGATAGTGTGATGTAATATAATATAATATAATATTAATAAAGACGACAGGGTGTTTTCCATACAGTCCCGCAAATACCATTGCGTCTGCTATGTGATACATGCGCTTATGATCTGCCAGTCGCTCGAACTCGCTTACGCTCAGACAGCGAGCTTGGTGGCAGAAGCTAATCCTGTATCACATGACGCAGTACTCATGAGTATTTGTGGGTTCTGTATGGAAGATACCCTGTCTGTTTATTAGCATGGGGAGAGATGAGAATGGCTGGTATGGGGAAGATAGTATAAAATCGTAAGATGATAGAATTGTCAGAAAATAATATATAATATAAAAAATATACAATATAACAATTCTGCAAATGATAAGATGAATAATAATTGCAAGAAATATATAAAAATGTGTTGACAAATATGCGGTGTGGTGTTATTATAATGACATCAAAAGAAAAGAGAGAAAATAAAACGAAGAAGTAACAAATTTAAAAATCATTCAATTCATAGCATATATATAAATGTTACATGAAAAGGATGAAATTAAATGAAAGGGTAAAGGTGATACCGTTGGGAAAGTAGTCAATCATTTTCAATATGAGAAGTGGCAGAAATCAAGTTTCCTGCAAGAAAGACCTGATACATAAATTATCCATTATTTAAATCAGATTATCGGAATACATTCGGAAGAGAATATTAAATATATTACCTGGTGAACAGGACTTTCAGAAAAAGGATAATCTTTATAAACGTATTACAGGTATATAGAATTGATTACTCATATTGAATAACTGTCACAAACCTGATATAAAGATTTTTGAATCTGTGTAAAGAAACATTTTCAAATATTGCGATCCATAAACGTGAGTTATATGAATCAAAGCTTTACATCAGAAGAATATCTTCTCACAAAAGATATTAAACAGAAATAACAGAAACCTTATTCCCGAAGAAAACAGTTTGAAATTTAAGAAGTTAAGTTTGAAGCTGCTCTAGTCTGACGGAAAAGATTTCAGAGATTATTTCAAAATGGAATTATAATCCGTAAATTATAATTTCGACTCTATGAACTTTCTAAATGAATCGAATGATAAACATCATATCGTTTATGAGCAGGAAATTAAATGAACTGTAACCGAATAAAGACACGATATAATATATATAATAAAAACTGAATACAGAAGATTGAAGGAAGTATACTATAAGAGGTATCAGAGGATTTCAATCAGCAAACAAGACGAAAAGTTTTGAAAGAACAAAGAGGTAAATTAAAATTGAATATTGAAGATTGTTAAGACGGTCATCATTTCAGGATTATGAAAAGTAATTGTTAAGAGAAGTGATGACCGTCTGACTGTTGTATAAAAAAGTTTTTTACGATATACTCTCCATAGAAAGTGCGAAAGCATAAAAGGGAGAGCTTTTTTTATGTGGAATAATAAGAATAGTATAGAAGATATGATCATATTTGAGGATAAAGACATTCTGGTATGCCATAAAGCTGCGGGTATTGCAGTTCAAAATGCACGAATTGGAGCTGCAGATATGGAAAGTTCTTTAAAGAATTATCTGGCTTTAAAAAATACGGAAACAGTTCCTTATCTGGGAGTTGTGCACAGACTGGATCAACCGGTTGAAGGGGTTCTGGTATTTGCAAAGAATAAAAAAGCAGCAGCTGGTCTGACGAGGCAGATTACAACGGGAAATATTGTCAAAGAATATCTGGCAGTGACAGATAGGATGTCGGAGAAACGCCAGGGACGACTGGAAGATTATCTGATAAAAAATGGAAGAACCAATACTTCTGAAGTAGTAACATCAAAGACGAGCGGAGCTAAAAAAGCAGTTTTAGATTATGAGGTTATACATCAAATTTCAGATGAGAGGACAGAGAGCGGAAAAAGAATCCTTATAAAAATTCATTTGGAAACCGGTCGTCATCATCAGATACGTGTACAGATGGCGCATGCAGGAATGCCGCTTCTTGGTGACCGTAAATATAATCCAGGAGAGATATCTCAATTACCACTTGGATTGTGTTCCTGTCATCTGATATTTCGTCATCCGATTACCGGAAAGAAGATGGAGTTTCAGGTAACTCCGAATGGAGAAAGTTTTGCAGGTTTCCCAAATCCGTGATTTTAAAACTGGTAAAATTGCCGTATTTTCCTCTAAAAGATGAAAAAACTATGAAATCTATAGACGCAAAAAAGAAAATGTGTATAATGTAGAAAGATAACGGTAACAGAGCGCATTTGTATAAAAATATATTCAGAAAAGAGGAAAATACGATGAAAAAAGCAGCTGTTGTGGTGCTTCTTCTTGCAGGTGTGGCTGCAGTGGCAGGAGAAGCCGGTATAATGGATGGCTTTGGTAATTTTGTTGCGGATGTGCAGGCAGAAGATGAACTGCCGGATAACGAGAAAGCTCAAAATGAATCAGAAGAAGTAACAGGTGAGGAAGAGGACAGTGCATCCAAGATAGATACTTCCATCACAATTGGGACAGGGAGCAGGATTGCTGTTGTAAGCAAGGCTACAGATGGAGAATACTGGAAACTTGTTCACCGGGGCATGGAAGATGCTGTGAAGGATATCAATACAGCATATGATTTTTCTTCTGATGATGCAGTCACTATGACATTTGAAGGACCTTCCGATGAACAGGATGTAGAAACACAGATCAATACGCTTGATGCGGTAATTGCGGAGAATCCAACGGTTCTTTGTATGTCTGCAAGTGACATTGAATCCTGTCAGGCACAGCTTGAAGCAGCAAGTGAAAACGGAATTCCGGTCGTAGTATTCGATTCTAATGTTAATGAAGATGAACTTGTGGCAGCATTTCGCGGAACCGATAATACATATGTAGGAAAGCTTGCCGCAGAAAAACTGGCAGACGCTATTGGCGGGTCCGGTAAGATTGCAGTATTTTCTGCCCAGGAAAAGACAGAAAGTTCCCAGAAACGAGTGGGGGGATTCAAAGAAACCCTTATGGAGTATCCGGATATTACGATCGTAAGTGAATTGTATACAGATAAAGTAGATGATATGGAAACTGCAATGGCAGATGTACTTAACAGATATCCGGATCTGAGCGGAGTGTTCTGCACAAATGAAGATGTTTCAGATCTGTATCTTGGTCTTGATAAGGGAGAGAAGGCTCCGGTTATGGTTGGAGTTGATGCGACGACTGTTCAGCAGAAAGCGATTGCAGATGGACAGGAACTTGGAACAGTATCACAGGATCCATATGCTATAGGATATCAGACGATCATTGCGGCTGCACAGGCAATGTCCACGGATGTTCAGAAGGCTGCGGAAGTAGAAAAGAATGTTCTTCTTGAGCCAGAATGGATTGATGCATCAAATATCAGCGATGAGACCAACAGTAATTATCTTTATTCAAAATAATATATGATAATGGCAAAAGGGTGTCATAAATAGTTTTCAACTCCGGCAAGGACAGTTCACATTGAACTGTCCTTGTGTTATAATAGATAAGATTCGACGAAAATGTAATGAATCGGATTTAGAATGGAGGAAATTTTTTTGAAAGAAAGAGAAACATTTGGCTCAAGACTTGGATTCATTCTGGTTTCTGCAGGGTGTGCAGTAGGTCTTGGAAACGTATGGAAATTCCCATACATGACAGGAAAATATGGCGGAGCTGCTTTTATCCTGATCTATCTTGTCTTTCTCGTTCTGCTTGGCCTGCCAATTCTTGTAAGTGAATTTGCAGTAGGACGAAGCAGCAGACTGAGTACGGCAAGAGCATTTCACAAACTGGAGCCGGAGGGTTCCAATTTCCATAAGTACAGCTATATGGGAATGATCGGTAATTATATGCTGATGATGTTTTATACCATGGTAGCAGGATGGATGATGTACTACGGTTATGTTATGGCGACCGGGAAACTGAGCGGAGCTTCTTCTGATGAAGTGAGTGGCTTTTTTTCAAACCTGATGACATCTACCGGAACAATGACCGGCTGGATGATCGTTGCAGTCCTTCTTGCCTTTGGTGTTTGTTCTTTGGGACTTCAGAATGGAATTGAACGTATCACAAAGGTTATGATGATCTGTCTTCTGGCACTGATCGTGGTGCTGGCTGTTCATTCTGTAACGCTGGACGGAGCGATGGAAGGTGTTAAATTTTACCTTGTACCAAACCTCGACAATATCCGTGAGGCAGGTCTTGGAAACGTGATCTTTGGTGCGCTGTCACAGGCATTCTTTACTTTGAGTATCGGTATCGGTGCGATGGAGATCTTCGGAAGCTATATGGGAAAGGAATGTACCCTTGCAGGAGAAAGTATTAATATCCTGATCCTGGATACATTTGTAGCACTGATGGCTGGTCTTATCATCATTCCGGCATGTTTTGCATTTAACGTAGAGCCTGGTGCGGGACCGGGACTTGTATTCATCACTCTGCCAAACGTATTCAACCAGATGGCAGGTGGAAGACTCTGGGGAGCTCTGTTTTTCCTGTTTATGTCCTTTGCGGCACTGTCTACGGTTATTGCAGTATTTGAGAACATTCTGTCCTTCGCAATGGATCTGTGGGGATGGAAACGTAATAAAGCAGTTTTATTTAATATCGTTTTGCTCATTATTCTTTCCATGCCGGCAATTCTTGGCTTCGGACCGTGGTCCGGAGTTCAGATCCTCGGTGAAGGAACAAATATCATGGATTTGGAAGATTTTATTATTTCAAATAACATCCTGCCACTTGGTTCAGTAATCTTTGTAATCTTCTGTGCATCTAAGAATGGGTGGGGATGGGACAACTTCATTAAGGAAGCCAATACTGGAAAAGGAATAAAATTCCCGACATGTATCAGAAATTACATGTTGTGGGTAATTCCGGTCGTTGTAGCGATTATTTATCTGAAAGGTTATTATGATATGTTCCAGCCGAAAGGAAATACTTATCTGATTCCATGGATGATCGTGGGCATCGCAATGCTGATATTGGTAGGATGGATCGTATTCGGACATAGTAAGAAAAACAAGAAGTAAGAAATAAGAGGGGGCATAAATTATGATAGCAGAAAAAATGAAACCTTTTGTACAGAACAATTCAGCAATTCGTATGATGTTCGAAGAAGGAAATCGTCTCCGGGCAAAGTATGGTGCAAACAAAGTCTATGACTTCAGCCTTGGTAACCCAAGTGTTCCAGCACCGGATTGCGTACGCGAGGCAATCATAGATCTTGTAAACAACGAAGAACCGACTGTTCTCCACGGATATATGAGCAACGCAGGCTTTGAGGATGTCAGAGAAACGATCGCGCAGTCTCTGAACCGCCGTTTCGGGACAGCTTTTTCTGCACATAATCTGATCATGACAGTTGGTGCTGCCAGCGGTCTGAATGTCATCCTCAAGACGATACTGAATCCGGGCGAGGAAGTGATCGTTTTTGCACCGTACTTTCTGGAATACGGTGCATATGTACGTAACTATGACGGTAAGCTTGTGGAAATCTCTCCTAATACAGAGACTTTCCAGCCAAATCTGAAAGAACTGGAAGAGAAGATTACAGCCAATACCCGTGCAGTGATCGTAAATACGCCACATAACCCGACCGGTGTTGTTTATTCTGAGGAGACGATCAAAGAACTTGCTGCGATCCTCGAGAAAAAACAGCAGGAGTTTGGTTCTGTGATCTATCTGATTTCGGATGAACCGTATAGAGAACTGGCTTATGATGGCGTAGAAGTTCCATACCTGACGAAATATTATAAGAATACGGTTGTAGGATATTCCTACAGCAAATCTCTGTCTCTGCCGGGAGAGCGTATTGGATATCTGGTCATCCCGGATGAACTGGAAGACAGCGCAACAGTCATCACAGCAGCAGCAATTGCAAACCGTGTACTTGGAAGTGTTAATGCACCATCCCTTATGCAGAAAGTCATCCAGAAATGCGTAGATGCAGAAGTGGATGTGGCTGCTTATGACAGAAACCGTCTGGCACTTTACAATGGCCTTAAAGAATGTGGATTTGAATGTATCAAACCACAGGGAGCATTCTATCTCTTTGTAAAATCACCAGTTGCAGATGAAAAGGAATTCTGTAATGCAGGAAAGAAATATAATATCCTGATGGTACCAGGTAGTTCCTTTGCGTGTCCGGGATATGTAAGACTGGCATATTGTGTGTCTCATGAGACAATCGTGAATTCCCTTCCAAAATTCAAAGAACTGGCAAAGGAATACATGTAATGTTCAGAGGTCGCGGCGATGAACAAATTTAGCAAAGATACAGGAGCATAGTATGAAAGCATTTGAGAAGAACATAAGAAAAGTAGAGCCATATGTACCAGGTGAGCAGCCACAGCGCAAAGTCATCAAATTAAATACGAATGAGAATCCATATCCACCGGCACCGGGAGTCACAAAAGCGTTAGAAGAGATGGATACAGACCGTTTCCGCCTTTATCCGGATCCGACTGCAGCACCACTTGTAAATGCGCTTGCGGACTTTTATCATGTGAATCCGGACCAGGTATTTGTAGGTGTAGGATCCGATGATGTATTGTCTATGTGTTTCCTGACATTTTTTAATTCCGAAAAACCGATATTTTTCCCGGATATTACTTATTCTTTTTATAGTGTATGGGCGGATCTGTATCGGATTCCATATGAGTGTCAGAAACTGGATGAGGATTTCAAACTTGTAAAAGAAGACTACTATAAGGAGAACGGGGGAGTGATTTTCCCAAACCCCAATGCACCGACAGGAATCTATGAGGATCTGTCAGTAGTAGAAGATATCATTGCACATAATCAGGATGTCATTGTAATCGTGGATGAAGCGTATATTGATTTTGCAGGACGTTCCGCACTGGAACTGATTGACAAATACGATAACCTGATCGTTGTCCAGACATTTTCCAAGGCAAGATCTATGGCGGGTATGCGAATCGGCTATGCTATCAGCAATCCAACATTGATCAAATATTTAAATGATGCGAAATATTCATTTAACTCTTACACTATGAACCAGACTTCAATTGTGTGTGGAGTGGAAGCTGTGAAAGACAGGGAATATTTCGAGAATGGCGTCAGAAAGATTGTTGAGACAAGGGAGTGGGCAAAAGAAGAACTTCATATGGGTTTT